>CETH01007633.1_pt1 | contig 30501 bp, 18 predicted proteins | sample 361461 | NCBI WGS metagenome assembly CETH01 (sample SAMEA2622695, study PRJEB7988) | marine metagenome | isolation source: saline water (ENVO:00002010), including
CAATATAAATAATGATTGTATACAAGATTGTAATGGTATTTGGGGCGGTACTTCAAATTTAGATGAATGTGGTATATGTAATGGAGATAATTCTAGTTGTAATTCTCCTATAGCATTTAATCAAAATATAGAAATTAATGAAGATGGAACAATAGATTTTTTGATAGATGCAATTGATCCTAATAATAATCAATTAGAATTAATTATTTTATCTAACCCATTACATGGTCTATTGAGTATTATTCAAAATTTAAATGTTAACTATACACCAAATAGTAATTATAGTGGTGAAGATAATATTTTTTATAAAGTCACTAATGGAGAATGGGAATCAAATACTGCACAAATTATAATTACTATTAATGAATTATTTGATCCACCAGTGATATTAGATATTAATATTAGTCTATTAGAGGATGAATCTACAATTATTGATTTAGGTGCTTATGATACAGATACTAATGATGAAGAGTTAACATTTAGTATTGTATCTTATCCTAATTTTGGAAGTCTTATAGAGGAAAGAGCAACTGCTAGTTATTTATATACTCCTAATAATGATTACTATGGTTTAGATAATTTTATTTATCAAGTATCAGACGGTATTAATTTTTCTCAAGGACAAGTTTCTATTAATGTTTTGAATACTAATGATCCTCCAACTGCAGAAGATTTTAATTTTACTAATATGGAAATAATAGATTTTTCAGAATTTATTAATGACATAGATCAAGATGATTTATTAATTAAAACTATTCCTCCATCAAATAATGATACTTTAATTACAGTATTTGGTAATGAGTTGATATATTCAGGATCTGATTATATTTATAATTATTCTGCTATAGATAATGAATTTGATATTTTATTATATAAAGTAAATGACAATTCATCAGAATCATCTGTTGCTACAGCTGTTTATGATAATACAAATTCATCATTTAATCGACAAATACCACTTGCATTAAGTGATGAAATTATTATGGAAGAGGATAATCAAATTCAGGTATCATTTTTTGCATTTGATTATGATGGTTTTTTAAATGGTAATCCTACAATCAATATAGTAGATGATGTTAATTTTGGAGTATTTGAAGAATTTTCGGAGCCTATTATATCAGGTGTTGTTGCTGAATGGAGAGCTATTTATACACCTGATGAAAATTATTTTGGTACAGATCAAATATCTTTTTCTGTAGTGGACGATGATGGTGAAATATCAAATCAAAATGGTGTAATATCTATTATTATAAATTCTGTTAATGATGCACCTATTTTATTAGATATATCAGATATACAATTTGATGAGGACTCTATGTATACGATAGATTTATTAGCAACAGATTTAGATAATGATAATCTTATATTTTCCGTATCTGAAAGTATTAATTTATCTCCTATTATTAATGGTAATAATCTTCAGCTATTTCCAATGGATGATTGGCATGGATTGGAAACTTTAACTATTTCTGTAAATGATGGATTGATGCAGGATTCTAAAATTATTACAGTGATTGTTAATCCTGTAAATGATGCTCCTGTATTAATTAGTAATTTAGATAATATTATATTTGATGAAGATTCAAGCCTTTTAGTGGATTTATTTGCATATGATGTTGAAGGGGATATTTTAAATTATATCATATCAGATGGTGGAAATAATAATACGATTTCTGCATTAATTAATTATAATCCATTATCTGTTGAATTTTCTTCTCCTTTAAATTGGAGTGGTACAGAGGTTTTCACACTTTCTGTTAATGATGGTTTACTAGTAGATTATACTGAAATTGTTGTAACTGTAGAGCCTGTAAATGATCCTCCTGTTATTATATCTGTATCCCCAACTGAATTTGAAGCAAGTCTAGGTTATTTATATAGTATTGAAGCATTGGATTATGATAATGATAACTTGTCCTATAGCATATTAGGGGCTCCAGAGGGTATGTCAATTAATGAAAATTTAATAAGTTGGGATATTGTACCAAATAATATATCAAATGAAGAGTTTTTAATTGCAGTATCAGATGGTCTAATTACAATTTATGAGAATGTTAATTTAACTATTATTCAATTTTATGATTGTAATGGTGTCATTAATGGTCCTGCTATTTTAGATTGTAGTGGAGTTTGTGAGGGCTCTGCTATTTTTGATGATTGCGGTGTCTGCGAAGGTGATAATTCTCTATGTTCAGGCTGTACTAATCCAAATGCATGTAATTATGATGAGATAGCTATTATTGATAATGGAACTTGTGAATATCCTATTATTCCATATAATTGTAATAATGAATGTATAAATGATATAGATTTTGATGGTATATGTGATGAATTAGAAGTAGTAGGTTGTACAAATCCTGAGTCCCCTAATTATAATTCTTTTGCAACAGATGATGATGGTAGTTGCATTAACCCTGAATGTATTCAAGATTTTGATTTATCATCATTTGACTATCATAATTTTGAATTTAATGGTTCAATGACATCAACAGTTTTAGTTAATAATTTACAGAATGGTAGCGTAAATGATTTATTAATTGGTTTTGTAGATGAGGAAATAAGAGGATATTCTTATGGTCTGGTTTTCCCAATTACAGGTGAAACACAATTTCCTATAATGCTATACAGTAATCAAACTTCTGGAGAAATTATTACATTCAAATATTATCATAGTTCAAGTAATCAGCTATTTTGCCTAGATGAAACTATTGAATTTATTAGTGATATGATTATAGGGAATGGCTTAAATCCTTTTATTTTTAATATTGCAGAACAATATATTCTAGGTTGTACTGATCAAGCAGCGTGTAATTATAATGAAGAATCAAATTTTGATGATGGATCATGTTCTTATCCAAATCAATATTATGATTGTAATGGATTTTGTCTTAATGATAATGATAGTGATAATGTATGTGATGAAATAGATATATGTGAAGGACAAGTTAATATTGATGTTGATAATGATGGTATTTGCAATGATATTGATCCATGTATTGGTTATGACAATATAGATGATGATAGTGATGGTATTTGTAATGATTTTGATCCTTGCATAGGATTTGATAATATAGATATTGATAATGATGGTATATGTAATGATCAAGAAATTTTAGGTTGTATAGATATTGAAGCTTGTAATTATGATCCTAATGCAACTGATGCAGGAGATTGTTTTTATGATATTGATTGTGCGGGAGTTTGTGGTGGAGATTCTTATCTTGATGTTTGTGATGAGTGCGTCCCTGCAGGAACAAATCCAGGAGATTGTTTAGACTCAAATATTAATATCCCCGATCAACTATACCTATCACAGAATTTTCCTAATCCTTTTAATCCTATATCAATTATTGAATATGGAATTCCTCAAAATGGTTATGTTGATATTTCTTTATATGATTTAAATGGTCGTCATATTAAGAAACTTGTTAATTCTTTTCATAGAGGTGGCGATTATGAATTAACCTTATCATCAGAAAATTTAAATAGTGGTATTTATTTGATTAAAATAAACTCATCAAATATGACACAAACACGAAAGATTACAATAATTAAATAAAATTATCTTAAATAATTTTATTATCTTATTATAAATTTTAGGCATATCATGTTTATTAAAACTCACAATTTATCTAAATCTTTTAAAATTTTTAAAAGAAATCCAGGATTAAGAGAAGCAATTAAATCTTTTTTAAAGAGGGATTATTTTATGTTTGATGCTTTAAAAAATATTAATCTTGAAATAAATAAAGGTGAAATTTTAGGAATTTTAGGAGAAAATGGTGCTGGTAAAACCACTTTAATTAAATTAATAATTGGTTTATTACATCCTAGTAGTGGAAAAATTTCAGTTGATAATTATATTCCTTGGCAGCGCAATCATGATTATCTTAAAAAGGTTTCTGTTGTTATGGGACAAAAAAACCAATTATGGTGGGATATACCTGCTTCTGAATCATTTTTATTAAACAAGCATATTTATAATATAGATGATGTTAATTATGATAAAATTTTAAATGAATTGGTTGATCTTTTAGATGTAAGAGATAAAATTGATATTCAAGTTAGGAGGTTATCATTAGGAGAAAGAATGAAAATGGAAATAATAGCATCACTTTTACATAGCCCATCTATTGTATTGCTAGATGAACCAACATTAGGCCTTGATGTTATTTCTCAATCTAAAATAAGAGATTTTGTTAAATATCATAATGAACAATATCAAACAACATTTGTTATAACGAGTCATTATACTAAAGATATTCAAGAAATGTGCGAGAGAGTTTTTGTCTTGAATAAAGGTGAACAAATTTATGATGGGAATTTTAAAGAACTTATAAATAAGATTAATCCTAAGAGAAAGTTTATTTATGAATTATCAGATAATTATGAGAAGGCCTTTTTAAATGATTTATTAAAACAATTTAATTTTAATATTAATGATAATATTATTACTGCAGAATTACCTGAAAATATTTTGCAGGATTTATTATCAAAATTATTGATAAAAACATCACCTGTTTCTTTATCATTTGAAGACCTTCCAGTTGAAGAAACAATGAAAAACTTTTTTGAAAATCCCAGTAAATATTTAATCTAATGCTTATAGGTAATAAGTATATATCTGTATTAAGGATGAATTGGATTCAGGCTTTAGAATATAGAGCCAATGCATTAGTAGGCGTTATTGCTATACTTTCTGGATTATTTATTGAATATCAAATATGGAGTTTAATATTTGAGACTAAAGGTTATACTACTATTAAAAATTTTGAATTTGATGAATTAATAATTTTTATTTTTTTATCTATTATTATTGGGCAATTAAAATCATCATGGCACAGTTCTGGTGAAATGATTCGATCTATTAGGACAGGAGAAATTAATAAATATTTAATTAGACCAGTATCTTATTTTTGGTATCATTTTATGATGTTTATTGGATTTAATTCTCTTTATTATATTGTATATTCAATTATTTTATGTGCTTTTGTATTTATTTTTCCAGGTATGATATTTACTACAATATCTAGTTTATTATATTTTCTGATATCATTATTTATATCAATATATTTATCATATTGTATTTATTTTATAATGATATGCTTTGCATTTTGGTTTGGAGAGGTTAGGTCTTTGGTTGTTTCATATAATCTAGCTATGTTGATTTTATCTGGTCAATATATTCCTATTAGATTTTTCCCTGAAAAAATTTTAAATATAATTAATTGGACACCTATAAGATATCTAGTAGATTTTCCTGTTAGTATTGCAACGGGTATTTTACCTGCAGAAGAACGAATACCAGGCTTAATAGCTTCAGTGATGTGGAGTATTATTTTAACTATAATAGGTACTATAATTTATAGGCTAGGAATTAAGGATTATGAAGCTTATGGTTCTTAAGTATTTTAATTTATGGTTAGCTTTTTTTAAAAATAGCTTAACTAGAGATATGGAATTTAAAATGAATTTTATTGGAGATTTATTAATAGATTCTATTTTTTATGGTTCTATGTATTTTTTTTGGAGTGTAATTTTTTCCTATGTTGATGTTTTAGGTGATTTTAATCAACAAGCAGTAATCATTTTTTTAATAGTTATGTATTTAACTGATACTGTCTTTGTATTTTTCTTTGGTGCAAATACTTTTACGTTAAATACAATGGTTGTAAAAGGAGAATTAGATTTTGTACTTATTAAACCTGTAAATCCACAATTCTTTTTATCTTTTAGATATGTCTCTAGCTATTCCATAGTTTCATTTTTAATATTATTTAGCTTACTATTAAAATTAGTATATGATTACCATGGATTTATATCTATTATGACTTTTTTATTATTTTTATTATCATTTATTTTGGGAATACTTATATTCTATTCGATTGAGTTTATTATATCATGCTTAGTTTTTTGGTATCGGAATTTTTCAGTAGGAGGTTGGTTGTCTAGTGAAATGACAAAATATTCAAGAAGACCAGACTCTATTTATAAGGGTAAATTTAGACGAATTGTTTTTACAATATTTCCAATGGCTATGATTACTTCTGTTCCAGCAAGAATTTTAATTTTTGGACCAAAATTAGATTTAATCTTATCTCAATTTTTAGTGACAATAGTATTTTTAGCAATTGCTACATTTGTTTGGAATAGAGGATTAAAGTTATATGAAAGTGCTTCTAGTTAATAATTATTTAATTCTTATTAGATAAAATAATTTTTTCAATACAATCATATCTTTGATTATTCATATTTACAGCTCCATAGGGTTTTCTTATAATTGTTAAAACCTTATCATAATAATTATAATTAACATATTCAAATTTATTAGATTTAGAACCTTTGAAATATTGCTCTTTATTTAAAAAATCATTTTTTGATTCTTTTAAATTTATCTTATTAAGTATATGGTTCACTGATCTTGCATAAATCATGCCCTTACGTATATAAATTTTTGGTGGGTAATAGCCATATCCTAATTTCATATTATCATTCTTTTTTTCTTCTGACCAGAATATGTATTCAATGGCACCATCATCTTTTATTATTTTTTTAAATGTATAATCATATACTGTTTGTTTTTTTATACAGCCTTGAAAAATAAGAATCCCAATTAATAATAGAGGTATAAAATATATTTTTTTCATAAATCTTTTTATGTTTTTCTCTTCTTCTTTTTGGCTGCTGGGAATAATACATTATTTAATATAAGCCTATAACCAGGAGAATTTTTATGTAACGATAAATCTGTAGGAGGATCTCCTACGTAATGTTTATAGTCTTCAGGATCATGCCCCCCTAAAAATGTAAATGTTCCCTTCCCAACATTTCCATGTATATATTTTGTTAAATCACTTGCAGGATCTTCACCTAATACTAAAATATAATTTTTTAAAAAATTTTTATCAAATCCAGTTGTCTGCCCCATAAATCCATTAATAACTGAAACATGATTCTGGGTTAACATAGTTGGAACCCGATCCCATTTTGCAGAGAATTCAAATAATGTAAAATAATCTTGTTCTGGACTTCTTGAATTTGGTATATGACTTGAAGGTATATCTATATTAGAATATTCATAAATCATAGGGTCTGTATATAATTCATAATTTTCAAATGCAATACCATTTTCAAAATTTAATTTTGATTTATAATTATAATCTATAGGGGTATTATCAAAAACTTCATGAGCAATATCAGTATTTTGACATGCAAGAGCAATATCAAATGAATCTGTTGCCGAACACATTGCAAATACAAACCCTCCATTAGCTATATAGTTTTTAATTTTAAGCGCAACTCGTTTTTTTAATTCATGCACGCTATTAAAACCATGTTTTGCTGCGGTTAATTCAAAATCTCTTTTATTTTTTTTATACCAATCTGTTTTATGATAGTTTTTATAAAATTTTCCATATTGACCAGTAAAATCTTCATGATGTAAATGGAGCCAATCATATTTTGAAAGTTTACCTAATAATACTTCATCATCAAAAATAATATCATATTTTATTTCAGCATAAGTTAGTGCTAGCGTGACAGCATCATCCCATGGTTGCTTGCCTGGTGGTGAATAAACTGCAATATTAGGTTCTTTTTCTAATAATACTATTTCCATATTATTATCTTCTATAGTTTGATATATATTATTGATTTGACTATTATCTACAGTATAATAAGATACACCTCTTAATATACATTCTTTTTGAATGGACTCTTTACCTTCTAGTAGGAAGGATCCACCTTTGTAATTTAGTAACCAATTTAGAGGACTACCATTTTGTAATGACCAAAAGGCAATTCCATAAGCTTTCAGATGATCATTTTGAGTTTGATCCATTGGTATAATAATTTTTTGGCAAATACTAATGTTAATGATTGATATTAATATTATATATTTGATTTTATTCATAGTGCAAGCTCTCTTAATCTAGTTCTAATTAAATCATAAAAAATACTTTCAGGAAATGATTCTAAAAAATATAAATATATATCTACTGCTTCAGATTTTAAATCTAATCCATAATCATATATTTCACCTTCCAATATCATTTTTAATTCTTTATAGTAACTATTATCTGTTTTTATATTTTTAATTAATTCCATTGCTTTATTATAGTTTTGTTGAATAATCTCTAAGTAAACAACTTCAAATTGCGCTAAATCATATATTGGATTATCTGATTTAATGGTATTTAATAATTCTATAGCTTGAGTTCTTTTATTTTGGATGATTTTAAATTTTGCATTCGTATATTCTAATAAATCATTATCAGAATATAAATTTAATAATTTTGTTATTCTTAATATATCATTATATGATTCATTATTTTTTGGTAAATCTTTAAGAATTTTTTTAGAATAAAATGTTAAAGAATCTCGATTTAGTGTGTAAAAATACAACTTGAGTTTTTCAATGTCTAGCATCTGTAGACTTTCATTATCCATATTATTTTTATAATTATTATTGATTTTATTAATAGCATTTTTAATATTTCCCTTTGATAAATTAAGATTTATAATAGCATTTAAAGATTTTTGTTTATATTCGTGAGATGAAGAATTATTATAAATATTTTGGTATATATTTTCTGCACCATCTAAGTCCCCTTGTACTTTATATTTGATTTCTGCTAGTTTAAAGCTGGATTTAAAATCTTTTTTATAGGTGATTAAAGAATCATAAATATTAATTGCTTTTAATAATAAATCAGAATAATCATTATTAAATGATTTAAAAGGTGAGCTTAATAATGTATTTTTATATATATTGTTTGTTATAGGGAATTCTTCAATTTGGTTTGTTACCTTTAATTCATATATTCGAGCTAACTGATATACTGATTTATCTATTATTTTTTTATCTTTAGAAGATTTTATTAATTCACCAATTATTGTTTCTGCTAAGTCAAATTCTTTTACTTTTATAAGATCATTTGATAAATTTATTTTGTATGTATCAATATTATTTATATTATTAAGGATATCATAAGAATTTTGATATTTTTTTAATTTAAATTCTAATTTTGATAATATTATTTTTGATTCTTTTAATTCACTTTTATTAAGCTTATCCCTTATCGCATCAATTGCTATTTCATAATCTGCTAATAGCATAATTCTTTGACTAATCATTGTTATACTTTTTGGAGAGTATTCAAGATATAATAAATATTCATCTATGGCATTCTTGAAATCAAAATTTAATGATAAATACATCCCCATTTCTAATGCATAAAAATTATTTTTTTTTGTTTTATTTCTTATTTTATTAATCCAATCTTTAGCAATATCTTTTTTATTATTTGCAAATAATATTGAAAGCATTTTTTTCATATGAGATAAATTCATATTTTTTTTATTATAAAAATCATTTATAATATCTTCCCACTTACGATTATCTGTAATTAAATACACATCAAAAGCTTCTAGTTTACTAGTGTTGCTATTATTATTTGCTAATAAATATTGATTTGTTATTTTAGTTAAATTATCCCAATCTTTATTTCGAATATAAATATTTTTTAATGGTCTATATGCTTCCTTTAAATTTGGATATTTATCTAATATATTTAAATATGCATTAATTGCTTCTTCTATTAAATTAGATTTTTCCAATGCTTTAGCTTGATTAATGCTATTTTTTTGTTTTTTAGTTATTTTATTACTTTGCTTAGCATTAATTGAGTTTTGCATATAAATATTATTATTATAAATCATAATAATAATTAAAATATATTTTAGATATTTAGTACTTTTATTCATCATTTTGGAGATTTAAAAAATAATTTCTTATAATCTTATTATATTCATTAGAATAGCCTTCATCCATAGCAGATTCCATAGCATTAATAATTAGATAATTTTTATCAATTGACTCTAAGTCTAATGAGGTATCACCATCATACATAAAATCATTTCCGGTCTTACTCTTTCTTTTATTAGAATAGTCTTTCTTAGTTAAAGATTTTTGATTATCTAGCATTCTAGATAAAATTTGTTCTTGTCTTTCAATAGTTTCTCGATTTATGCGTTTATTTTTAAAATCATTAATTATTTCATCCATATCTTCACCTATTTTTTCCATTGTCCCATTATTCTGCCCAGGAAATTCATCTAATAAATCATCTAGTTGTTCTTTTAGTTCTTGTTGCTGAGATAATAATTCTCCTAGTAGGCCTTGCTGTTGCATCATTCCTAATTGATTTAATTGCATTGTCGCTTGATTTAGCCCTTGCTGTTTTTGTGACATATTCTCCATCTGTTCCATAAATTGTTCAAATCCTGATGGAGAATTTGATTCATTCATTTCTTTCATAGATTCTAGTAATAATAGGATAGCTAGATTAATATTTTCTAAAGAATTTTTTTGAAATTTTAACGCACTATTAATTTTTTTTTGTTCAAAATTACTAATGGTTTTTGTAATTGATGAACTGATTCTACCAAAAGCTCTATTAATAGAACTATCAATAAAAAATGTTTGATTAGATAATTCTATTAGATGACCCATAATTTGATTTAATTCTATGTTAATATTATTTTGTTTTTTATTTATTTTACGTATTTCAGGACTATTGCTTCTAATACCATAACTTTCACTAATTAGATATTCTTGTTGATTTGATATTGTGAGCATGTTATTAATAATCATTATAAAATCTTCATTAATTTTTTTCATATTCTCTTTAATGAATGATTCTTTAATATTATTAATTTCATTTGCAATATCTTCTAAATTATTTTTTGTAATATCAGATTGAGAAACAGCTTGATTAATATCTTTATTATTTATCATTTGAGTTGTTTCTTGCATTAGCTGTTCAGTGTTTTGTGTAGATTCACTATTTTTTAAATTGTCTAATTTTGTATTTGTTTCATTAGAAATATCTTTAACCATTTCCATGGCATCATTTATAGTATTTTGTAAATTATTGAAACGCTCTTCTTGCTTTATAGATTTTGAATTTAATAGACTTTGTTCCAATGGTTTAGAATTCAATTCATCGATTAAATCAGATTGCTTCTTTATTAGATTCTCAGCCATTTTACTTAATTCATTTAAAGCTTGTTCAGCTTGTGCCAATTTAAACATATCTATAAATTGATCTAATTGATTTTCAAATTCTTCTACATTAAATTCAAAATTTTCTAAAGCTTTAGCAATACTTTCAGAGTCTATATTTTTTAATGCATCTTGTAATTTAGCCATTGCATCCATCATTTCAGGAGTCATAATATTTTGGAGCATTGTTTGAAAGTCATTAAATTTTTCTAATAAATTTTGATCAAATAAATTATTTTCTTCAGCTTGTTCAATAATTTTTTCTATATTTTTCTGTAGCTTTTCTATCTCTTGTGTTATTTCTTCAACTTTTTGAAATGATTCCTCAATTTTTTTTTCGCTTTCAAAATCTAAATTATTTTGTTTTAATAATTCTAGTTCAACTTCTTCAGTAATATCTGATATTTCTTCGATTGATTTTTTAATTTCATCTAGCCAGTTTTCGGACTCTTTTTCATATGTTTCTATATCGGTAAATAAGTCTTCTAATGATGGAAATTCCCCAATAAATACATCAGTTTTAGTCGGAATTAAATTATTAGGATTATTATCTTTTGCTAAAAACCAAAAATGTATTTCATCTCCCATAAATAAACCTAAATTATCAATGTCCCAATTATATATTATATTTACTTCATTTGAACCCTTTATAAATTTATCATTTAAAGATAGTGTAGATATTGAACTTTCATCTTCAAAACCAGGTGATATAATTTTATATTCTATCCAAACATCATTTAATCCATAGTTATCATTGATATTTAAATTATTATATATTTTATAAGATTCATTGATTTCAATTTGCTTATCTGGCTTATTTACAATAATAGATGCAGGTGAATCTTTTATATTTAAGAATGTATATTGTACAGGGTTTAGATTTGCGATTGATGTTTTATCTAAACAAAATATTTTTAATTTTTTATTATTATTGATTTTAAATTGCCCATTAATTGTTTTATAATTAATATTTAAATCAATTCTTTCATCATTAAGTACCATCCATGCTTTTGATAATTCTTTATTAACCTTAAAGTTAAATTTAATTTCACTATTATTTAGTACTTCAAATTGAGTCAAACTTTGATTTTGATATTTTTTGATTGGCTCCTTTGTGTATCCCGGTGGTATGATTATGAAATTTTCATCAGTTATTATGGGTCTTTTTTGAGTTGAAATTACTTCAGGTTTTGTGCCTATGCTATCCCATTTAGAAAATATAGAATAAGATTGATATTTAGTCCAGTATGTAATATCAGACTTTATATTATTTATATTATAAATAAACTTATTATTAACATTTTTTATATTTTTAATTTTGATGTTATCTTCAATTTTTAAATATAATTTTATTGAATCAGGATAGCTGCCTATAATATCAAATTTTAAATTAACTGTATCTCCACTTAATGCATTATTATCATTGGTCATATTAATTATTTTGAATGGTGTCGGAGGATTAAAAACAGTATTATAGTTTATTAATCTATTGATGCTTTTATTAATATTAGTTATATAGGTTATAGATAAAAATAATATAATAGAAGTAATTAATATATAAAGTTCATTTTTAGGGAATTTATGTATAATATGATTTATTGATATACCCTTTAATTCCTTTTCAATATTTTTTATTGCTAATTTTGTTAAATCTAATTTAGGATTTATTTCGTATAGCTCTATGATATTTAATAAACGATCTTTTATTATTGGTGTTTTATAACCAATTTCATGAGCAATTTTTTTATCAGTATTATTATTAAGTAGTCCAAAATAATTTATGATCCAATTTATTATAATAAAGAGTATGCTAGATAAAGATATTGTTAGTAATAGAATGATATAATTTCTACGATTATCAGATGATAAATAAAAAATTTCTTCAATAATTGATATCAATAATAATAGCGATAATAATATAGAGATAAGTATAAATATATTTTGAAGTAGCATTTTATTTGAAGCTATAAATCTATACTGATTAATATATTTTTTAATTAAATCCATATTTTATTATTGCGTTAATGCATACATAACAATATTCGTTCCCATCCTTAATGCTTGTTCTCTCAAATCTTGTGGATTATTATGTACTTTGGGGTCTTCCCATCCATCTCCTAAATCAGATTCATATGTATATAGTAATATAAGTTGATCATTATGAAATATACCTAATGCTTGAGGACGTTGGTTATCATGCTCATGTATTTTGGGTAATCCATTTGGGAATTTATAATATATATTAAATAAATCATGACTAGGAGGAATTTCTACCAATTCTTTTTCTGGAAACATTTCTATAATTAATTTACGAAATGATTGATCCATCCCATAATTATCATCTGCATGTAAAAAGGCTCCATTTAATAAATGCTCTCTTAATATAATTATTTCTTCACGATTCAGTTTTATATTTCCATGTCCTGTAATATAAAAATAAGAATTAGAATAAAACTCATCATCACCTATTTTAACAACACATTCTTCTGTTTTGGTTATTATATTTGTTTTATCTGCTATGAATTGCAATAGATTGGGTATTGAACTTTTATCTGAATACCAATCTCCACCACCTGAATAATGAATTCTTGAAATAGAAAATGATCCGCTTGGTTCAGAAGCTTTTTCAGCTAAATTAATACTTACTAGCAGACAAAATATGATTTGTATATTTTTTATTAACATAATGTTTATTATCTATTTAATGTTAAATTTAACTATATATATGTATTTATGTTCGTATAATTATGCTTTCTAAAATAAAAAAAACTATATAATTATTTTAAAATGAAAAAATTATTTATTATATTTTTTTTAATATTAACATTTATCTTTTCTGATGAGACCACATGGTCTTCTACACGATTTGAGCATTGGTGGAATAAAAATTTTAATTCAATGACTTTTAGAAATTCATTTTCGTTTATGCCATATAGAATTAAAATTGGTTCTTTCCAATATGGAGGTGATGATTATTGGAAACAGGTTTTTTCTGAGGATAGCAATGATTTAAATAATTCTCCTTTTATTATAGATGGTGATTTGGAATTTGATTTTATAAATGATATTAAATATAGGAAAGGCATAGATTTTCAAATTGATTTTTTAGGTTATAATTTTTTTAAGAACATTCAGAATTCCGTTGACATTATTACAAGTTTAGGTTACAAGTTAAGTAAGCCATTAGAGAAGACCTTAGCAGTTGGATATCCAAATCCAAATAATCAGGGAGTATATTTTTATTATCCTGTAATGCATAATTATAAAGTTAATACAACATTTGCTTTTCAGTATGCAGAAAAATTTTCTCATTATATTAATTATTCATATGGTATAATAGATGGAAAATTATTTAGAGATGAAGATAATGAGGGAATAATTAATGCTCAAGGGATATCAGAAAACTTGGATATTGGATTTAATATAATAAGTGATATTGCTAATAAGGATTATAACTTAGCATATGGATTTGAAATAGGAATAAATAAAGTAAGAATTAATGATATATCAATTGATTATGATAATCCTATTGTTGGAATTCGTACTAATGATATAGCATTACGTTTTTCAATAGGGATTATATATGGTGGTAATAAAACAATAGGAGATCAAGGATTTAATCATTTAATAAATTCTGATTATGTAGATGCAATTAATAAATTTAATCAATTTAAAATCAATTATTTAAAACATCCTAAAATTAAATTAGCTAATAAAATGATAAACTTTAGCTATACTCAAATTGCTTATGATATGCTTTATAATGGAATTGAATGTTATAGAAATAATAAAATTGATTCCGCATTAATTTGGTATAATCAGGCATTGGAAAAAACTAATGATGAAAATTTAATTTATGAAGTAGAATCTAGAAAATATATTATAGCGGATGAATTATATAATAATTTAGATGATTTATATTATTCTCTACCGATTGAAGAAAAAATTAATTATTTAAAATATATTGAAAATATATCAAATCAAATAATACCTGTTATTGAATTTGATAAAGTTAACCTATTATATGATAAGGCTGATGCGTATTTAAGTGGTAAAAATTATGATAAATCATATAGTATGTATCAAGAGATTTTTTTGATATACCCCAGTTATGAGTATATATACAAAGGTAAAATAAATTCTTTAACTGCTATAATAATTCAGGATATTAATAAATTAATAAAAAATCAAAAATATTTTCAGGCATATGAGCTTACTAAATTTTTAAATACAATATATCCTAATTTTAATAATTATATTGAAGATAATATTAATTTCTTAAAAATGGAATTAGATTTTCAAAATATAAAAAAACGTGATGAGCTTATTTTAGAGATTATTGAACAGTATAAAAATAAATTTCAACCAATAGATGGTAATAGTTTAATACGTTTAGGTGATTCATATTCTAAGATAATTAGGCTTTTAGATAAGCCATTAGACCTTAAAACAAGAGAGATTGATAATAAGTTTTATTTTATGGTTTTATATAATTTGAATAACACAAATTATAGATTATTTTTTGAAAATGATATTTTGTTTGATATAATAAAGGAAAACAGATAATGAAAAATTATATAATTTATATTTATATCTTACTATCTTTGATATTTACTCAAGAGTATTTTAATGTTTTAATTGATGAAACAGGAGAATCTACATTATTTATTTTTCAGGATTCTATTACTGGGTTGAATATAAATGATGAACTTGGTTTATTTGATACTTCTGGAATTGTAAATGATAATGGCGATATTGGAGAGGTTTTAGTTGGTTCAGGAGTCTGGGATGGGGGCCAACTTGAAATTGTTGCAATTTCATCTGTTGATTTATCTGATTTTGGTGGTCCCATTTTACCAGGCGCATATCCAGGTAATACAATGGTGCTTAAAGTTTGGGACTCATTACAAAATATGGAATATGATGTTAATTATTATACTAATACAGGATCTGGAAATTTTAATGGTTTATTCACAGTAATTAATCAAATTAATCCATCATCAGAATGTAATATATTTAATTGTGGATGCATGGATAGCGAAGCTTGTAATTATGATTCTAATGCAGATTTAGATGATGGAAGTTGTACTTATCCCAATGAACTTTTTGGTGAATGTGATTGTAATGGTAATTTATTAGATTGTTTAGGTGAATGTGGTGGATCTGCTACTGAAGATGTATGTGGAGTATGTAATGGACCTGGTGCTGTATTTGATTGTGGCTGTTATAATATTCCTGATGGTGCTTGTGATTGTGTCGGTAATATATTAGATGAGTGTGGTATTTGTGGTGGAAATAACTCTTCCTGTGAAGATTGTACAGGCATCCCTAATGGAAACGCAGAGTTAGATCAATGTGGTATTTGTAATGGGGATAATTCATCTTGTAGCGATTGTTTTGGAATCCCTAATGGAGGTGCTTTAGTTGATGAATGTGGTATTTGTGATGGTGATAATTCTTTATGTGAAAATGCCGATGTAGTATTAAGTTTTTATGATGTTGGTGGTACTGTTTTGACAAATATTTCGTATGAAAATTTAGATGATGATATTTGTTTTGGTGATGTAATTATATCTGGTCCAGATGCTCAGCCGCTTATTACATCAACTGGAAGTTGTATAGCAATTCCTAATAATACAGGTAACATACCTCTTTATATTAAAAATAATCAGGCTATTTCAGGTATTCAGATTAATATAACAGGATTTGAGATGCTAAGTGTTTTTGGAGGAGCTGGGGAGGAAGCTGGTTATTCTTATTCTGTTACTTCATCACTTATTTTAGGCTTTTCTTTCTCAGGTAGTATTATCCCACCATATGGAAATTTTTATGGATGTTTAGATATAGATGCTTGTAATTATAATCCATATGCAAATATTAATGATAACTCATGTGAATATCCACAAGAAAATTATGATTGTAGTGGTAATTGTATATTTGAAGATTGTTTAGGAGAGTGTGGTGGTGATGCACAGTTTGATGAATGTGGTGTTTGCAATGGTCTTGGAGCAGTTTTTGAATGCGAGGATGGCTCTTTTGCATGCAATGAAGATGCATGCAATAATGATGGTGGAGGTGATGGCGGAGGTGGTACAGGAGGTGATGGATGCCCTAACCAAAATGAAATTCAAGATTGCTATGGTAATTGTGGGCCATCATTGTGGCTTGGTGATGGTTATTGCGATGAAAGTAATATTGATTTTAATTGTTTGGATTTTGCTTATGATATGGGAGATTGTGAAATAAATTTTACTAGTCATGTAATGCCAATTATTAGTGCTAACTGTACAGGGTATTGCCATAATGGTGCATCTTCTTATGACGGCGGCTTAAATTTAGAGAGCTATACCAGTTTAATGACTGGAGGAAATTCAGGTCCTATTGTTATCCCTTATTATCCTGATTATAGTTTAATAATTCAAAAATTAAACGGAGAAGCTCCTGGCTCTCAAATGCCTCCTCAGTCTGCACCTCTTCCAGATAATTATATAAATACAATTTATTATTGGATAGAACAAGGTGCTATTGGTTCTGATGATGAAACTGAAGAAAATTGTACTGAGGAAGGCCAAATTGAAGATTGTATTGGCAATTGTGTTTTTGAGAGTTTTTTAGGGAATGGTAATTGTGATGATGGAGAACAGGGGGAGCCTGATTTAAATTGTGCTGAATTTATATTTGATGATGCTGATTGTCCTGTTGGAGTTTTAGAATTTGGGAATTATACATTTAATAATATGGATGGTACAGGTACTATAGAAATACTTATGAATTGTGAATTCCCTGTTTCAAATTTTGATATAACAATTTCAGGATTAGAAATTTCAGGTTTATATGGTGGTTCATCAAATGATGCTGATTTTAATATGAGCTATACTTCCTCTACTATTATAGGTAATGCAAGTTCTTTATATATACCTCCTAATAGTGATTTACTTACAATTATTGATTTTAATTCTATAAATGTTGAGGCAACTGAAATTTGTTTTTCTAATTCTATAATTACTACTTCAGCAGGATATGAGTATAATGCTATTTTAGGAGATTGTATAGAAATAGATTTATTAGGAGATTCATCATTTATTCCAAATCAAATTTCAATAGATAGCATTTATCCAAATCCATTTAATCCAATTACTACTATTACTTATACTGTATCTAATAATCAAGATATTATGATTAATATTTATGATTTAAATGGTAAGATTATTGAAAAATTAATAGATAGCTTTCATGGTATAGGTCAATATATTATTGATTGGGATGCCTCTTTATTGCCAACAGGAGTTTATATTGTAGAATTAAAAGGCTCTTCTGAAATTTTAACTGAAAAAATAACGTTAATTAAATAGGTGAATATGAAAAAAATATTAATAATCATCTGTTCTTTGATTTTGATTTTGTTTTTAAAAAATCAGACTACTCTTTCATCAAATAAAAATCCTATTCCAATTGAATTTGTAAATAAGAAAAAAAATAAAAAAGAGTTTAAAAAATATAGAAAAACATGGATTGAAAATATGCATAGATCTCATCCTGACGATGATTGGAGAAAAATTGATAATGCGACTAGAAAAATCAATACAAATAAAGTTTTAAAATTAAGAGAATCTTTATTTAAAGATGGGAAAAATAATGATTGGTTAAATAATCTTGAGGTTAGTATAACGCGTGATATACAAGGGATATGGGTTGAAAGAGGGAGTAATAATTTAGCTGGTAGGATTAGAACTGCAGACATTGATTTTGAGAATGATATTATTTATTGTGCTTCATCAGGAGGTAATATTTGGAAAGGAACTTTAGATGGAGAAAATTGGTCGTCATTAAATGATTATATGCAAATCTTAGGTATTACATTTTTACGTATAATTAATAATGGTGAAAATCAAAGATTGCTTATTGGTTCAGAAAATAATGGTTTTTATTATTCAGATAATGGAGGAGCTACTTTAATTGAGTCTAATGGACTTGGAGATAATTATGTAAAACGTTTTATAATCCAAAGTCAGACAAATCATATATATGCTCTTGTTAATGATTCCCCAAGAGCTATTTATAAATCAACTGATTTGGGTGAGAATTTTGAGTTAATCCTTAATCTTGACAATCAGAATATTAGTTTTTTTGATATTTTTACACCAAGATATTTTGAAGATTATATTTATCTATTAGATGATTTAGCATTGTATAAAATTGATAGTGATAATTTGGAATTGATTTCTACATTACCTAATGGTGAATCTATTAATGATGTAGTGTTAACTGGAGGGGTGGGTAATAGTGGTACCTTTTTGTATGCGTATGTTGGTGGCCATATATTTAAATCAATTAATTCAGGTTTAACATGGGTTGATAAAGGTGATGCTCCTACAAGTTGGTGGTGGATAAACGGATTTAATTCATCTAATTTAGAACGGGATAAAGTCTTTATAGGTGGGATGGAATTATTTAAAAGTTTAGATGGTGGTAATGATTGGGAACTTATTAATCCATGGTGGGAATATTATGATAATATAGAATCAAAATTACATGCCGATATACCTGAAATACGTTTTTTTTTAGATGAAGAATATAATGAGATTGCTCTCATATCAACAGATGGTGGATTATATATATCTAATAATTATCTTGAATCAGTTCAGAATATTTCAATGAGTGGATTAGGTGTTAGTCAGTATTATTCTACATATTCTCAGCGTTTTCCACCATATTCAATTTTTGCAGGTAGCCAGGATCAAGGTTTGCAAAGAAGTATTTTAGATAATCAAGGTATTGGTGGAATACAAAATTTTGAGCAAATTATTAGTGGGGATTATGGGCATCTAGTTTCAGGGGATAATGGCATAAGTCTTTGGACTAACTATCCAGGTTTTACAATTTATTATCCTGATATTGCAAATTCTAATACCAGTTTTTCATTAGACTTCCCAGGAGATGGGTATCTATGGATTGCTCCATTAATGAATCATCCAGAATCACCAAATAAAGCTATTCTAGGAGGAGGAGGAATAAGTGGAGGTAATCATCTTATTGAATTAACTAAAGCAGGCAATCAAATAATATATGATGAGCAAGATTATAATTTTTCAAACACAGTATCTGCTATAGGTTATTCTCCTATTAATTCTTCATATCGTTATGTTTTAACTCAAAATGGAAAATTTTATTATAGTTCAGATGATGGTAATAATTGGACTATGACATCAAGTTTTACTGGACCGGATGGCCATTATTTTTATGGTTCAACAATTTGGGCCTCTCAAGAGCAACTAGGTAGGGTATTTATTGGAGGCAGTGGATATTCTAATCCTGCTGTATATGTATCAGATAATCATGGACAGACATTTATAGATATGGATAATGGATTACCAAATACATTGGTTTTTGAATTATCTGGTACCCCAGATGATAACATATTATTTGCGGCAACAGAGGTTGGACCATATGCATACTCAACATATGATGAAGAATGGTTTTTAATATCAGGTTTATCAGCTCCTGATCAAACATATTGGACAGTTGACTATATCCCCAATATTAATACGGCACGCTTCGGGACTTATGGTAGAGGAATTTGGGATTTTATTTTAGATGAAAATTATGATATAATATTAGGTGATATTAATGGTGATAATATTATTAATATACAGGATGTTATTATTGTTATTAGCTTTATATTAGGCAATAATATTGCTAGTGATAATCAAATAATAGTATCAGATCTTAATCAGGATAATGCAATAAATGTTCTAGATATTGTGTTAATAGTTGATTTAATTTTTGAAGGTAATTAATTATAATAATTTAAATGATTAAAAGAACACATACTTGCGGGGAGCTTAATCTTTCCAATGAGGGTGATAAGGTCTCGTTAAATGGTTGGATTTCAAAAAGAAGAGATTTAGGAGGTCTAATATTTTTTGATCTTAGAGATCGTTATGGAATTACTCAAATTGTTTTTGATGATAAAAAAAATTCTGAATCATTTAATATTGCAAAAAAATTAGGGTTTGAAGATGTTATAGGTGTGACTGGTGTAGTTATTAAAAGACCATCAGAAGCTGTAAATAATCAAATGCATACAGGTACAATTGATATTTCTATTGATAAAATTATTGTTTATAATGAATCTGAACCACCACCCTTTGATATTAATGATAGAACTTCTGCATCAGAAGAGCATCGCTTAAAATTTAGATATTTAGAGCTTCGGACAAAAGAACTTCAGAATTATATGAAAACGAGGCATAACGCTGCTCTTGAAATTAGAAAATTTTTATCGAAACAACAATTTATTGAAATAGAGACACCTGTTTTAATGAAGTCTACACCTGAAGGGGCTAGAGACTTTTTAGTTCCTAGTCGTATTCATAAGGGGAAATTTTATGCTTTGCCTCAATCTCCTCAAACATATAAACAATTGTTAATGGTATCCGGATTTGATCGTTATTTTCAAATCGTTAAGTGCTTTAGAGATGAAGACTTTCGATCTGATAGACAGCCGGAATTTACTCAAATTGATATAGAAATGTCTTTTGTTACACAAGAAGATATTATTGATTTAGGAACTTCTTTAGTTAAGTATCTTTGGGAAAAAGTTTTAGATTCTAATTTACCTGAAAAATTTCCAATGTTGACATATCATGATAGTATGGAGCAATATGGTACAGATAAACCAGATTTAAGATTCAATATGCCATTAATCGAATTCTCAGATTACATAGAGTCTTCTAATTTTGATACATTTAAAACCATTATTAATAATAAAGGAAGAGTTAAAGCTATTAAATGCCCTAATGGATCTTCATATTCTCGAAAAGTTATAGATGAATTAACTGATTGGATTAAAACATATCATCAAGCAAAAGGTCTTGCATGGATGAAGTGTTCAAAGGGTAAGTTAGATGGTGGAATTAGTAAATTTTTTGATGATAAATTAAAAAATAAAATAATAGATGATTTATCAGTCACTGATAATGATATTTTATTTATTATAGGAGATACAAAGAGTGTTACTCTTAATGCATTAGGAGCACTTCGTTTAGAATTAGGCAAAAGAGAAAATCTTATAGATACTTCCATCTGGGCTCCATTATGGGTCGTTGATTTTCCATTGGTTGAATGGAATGAAGATAATAAGCGTTGGGATGCATTACACCATCCATTTACTTCTCCAAATATAGAAGATATGGATTTATTAGATACAAATCCTGGTAAAGTCCGTTCCTTAGGTTATGATATCGTAATGAATGGCTATGAGTTAGGAGGGGGTTCAATAAGAATATATGATTCAAAATTACAGGCTAAAATTTTTAAATTACTAGGTGTAGAGAAAAATGAAGCAGAAGAAAAATTTGGATTTTTAATGAATGCTTTTAAATATGGGGCTCCTCCTCATGGTGGAATGGCATTTGGTCTAGATAGAATTATTATGTTATTGACAGGTTCTAATCAAATTAGAGATGTAATAGCTTTTCCAAAAACAACTTCAGCAATGTCTTTAATGGATAATTCTCCATCACAAGTTGATGGTGAACAGTTAGATGACTTAGGCCTTAAAATTAAATAATTTGAAAAAGATTATTAAAATAAAAGATGTTGACCCAATGTATTTTGCAGGAGCTTCCGATAAAAATATTAAATTTATTGAAACAAAATTTAAATCAAAATTAGTTTTAAGAGGTAATGAACTTGTAGCTGATGGTACCAAAAAAGAAATACAAGTTTTACAGCAATTAGTTTTTGATATGGTTAATGTTATTATAAGAAAAGGAAATATATCAACTTCTGATATTGAAATTTTATTACAGTCCCAATCAGATAGTTCTATTTATGAAAATATTGCAATAGATGATAAAATTGTTTTACATACTCATAAGGATCCTATTTATGCAAGAACTAAGGGGCAGAAAAAATATTATAAAGCTGTTTTAGAGAATGATATAGTTTTTGCTGTTGGCCCTGCTGGCACCGGTAAAACATACCAAGCTGTAGCATGCGCTGTATCCGCATTAAAAAATAATGAAGTTGATCGTATTGTGATTACTCGTCCTGTTGTAGAGGCTGGTGAAAATTTGGGGTTTTTACCAGGAGACTTAAAAGAAAAAGTTGATCCATATTTAACTCCATTATATGATGCATTAGATAATATGTTAGCTCCTGATAAATTGAAAAAATATATGGATAATAAACAAATAGAAATAGCTCCATTGGCATATATGCGGGGAAGAACTCTTCATAATTCATTTATTATATTAGATGAAGCACAGAATTCAACCCAAATGCAAATGAAAATGTTTTTAACTAGGATAGGGGTAACATCAAAATCAATTATAACAGGGGATGTGACGCAAATAGATTTAACCAAAGGGGTTAAGTCTGGATTAGTGCATGCTATATCAATACTAAAAAGAATTAAAGGTATAGAGTTTGTTTATTTTGATGAAAATGATGTTGTTAGACATCAATTAGTTAAAGATATTATAAAAGCATATTCAAAGGAAGAAAAATAAGATGAAAGAAACATATATTTATGGATATTCTAGAACTCCAATAGGGTGTTTTAATGGAGGATTGAAAACAGTCCCTGCCCCCCAATTAGGTGCTATTGTTATTAAATCTATTTTAGATAAATTTAATTTTGGGAAAGATCAAATTGATGAAGTTATAATGGGGAATGTATTATCTGCAGGTATAGGTCAAGCTCCAGCAAGGCAAGCTTCAATTTATGCAGGTCTCTCCTATTCAACTCAGTGTATGACAGTTAATAAAGTTTGTGGTTCCGGTCTTAAGTCAGTTATGCTCGCAGATCAAAGTATAAAACAAGGAGATGCAAATATTATCATTGCAGGTGGAATGGAAAATATGAGTTTAGCACCCCATTATTTATTAAATTCTAGAAAAGGTTTAAATTTTGGTGATGCTAAATTAAAAGATGCTATATTAAATGATGGTTTATGGGATCCATATAATAATATAGCAATGGGTGGATGTGCAGAAGTATTGAATGATGAAGAAAATATATCACGTAAAGATCAAGATATGTTTGCGATTCAATCTTATGAGCGTTCTAATATAGCTATTAAAAAAGGATATTTTAAAAATGAAATTACTCCTGTTGAAATTAAAACTAGGAAGGGTACAGTTATAATTGATACAGATGAAGAACCTCTAAAGTTTAATAAAGATAAAATTTTAAAATTAAAACCTGTATTTAAAGAAGACGGATCAATAACAGCAGCAAATGCTAGTTCTATTAATGATGGGGCAGCAGCGGTAGTGCTTGGCTCAGAATCTATGTCTAATAGTATAAAACCTATTGCAAAAATTATAGGTCATACTTCTTTTGCAATGGAGCCAATTTATTTTACAAAAGCTCCAATTTTTGCAATTAAAAAACTTCTTAAAAAGGTTAAGTTATCAATAGATGATATTGATTTATTTGAAATTAATGAGGCTTTTTCTTGTGTGACTCTTGCTGCAATAAGACAGCTTGATATACCACAAAATAAAGTTAATATTTATGGTGGTGCTGTTTCGTTAGGGCATCCAATTGGAGCATCTGGTGCAAGAATTTTAGTGACATTATTAAATGCATTAAAAAATAATAATAAAAAATATGGTATTGCTTGTTTATGTATTGGAGGGGGTGAAGCATCAGCAGTATTAATGGAGATGATTTAGAATGTCTAATCAAACTAATAAAATTATGAGTGTTATAGGGTCTGGAACTATGGGCAATGGTATTGCCCATGTTTTTGCTATGAGTTCAAATATTGAACAGGTTTTTTTAGTTGATTTAAATGATGAAATATTGAGTAAAGCCCAATCTATTATTAGAAAAAATTTAGATAGGCAAGTTAATAAGGGTATTTTTTCTAATTCAGATTCAAATAAGTTTTATGATAAAATTATTTTTACTACTGATATTGAAAAAACCAATTCATCTAATTTAGTGGTTGAAGCAGTTAAAGAAGACTTAGATATTAAAAAAAATATTTTTAGTAAGCTTGATAAAATAACTTCTAGCCAAACAATTTTAGCTACCAATACTTCATCGATATCTATTTCTGATATTGCAATGGCAACTCATAATCAAGGTAATGTTATAGGTATGCATTTCATGAACCCTGTGCCAGTAATGAAGTTGGTAGAAATTATAAAGGGTAAAAATACAGATAATTCAATTGTTAAGAGAACTTTAGACTATGTAAGTTCTATTAATAAAATTGCGGTAGAATGTAATGATTCGCCAGGCTTTGTATCTAATAGAATATTAATGCCAATGATTAATGAAGCGGCTTTTACATATATGGAAGGTGTAGCAACTGTAGATGCCATTGATCAAATTATGAAGCTTGGGATGGGGCATCCTATGGGGCCTCTTAAGCTTGCAGACTTGATAGGTATTGATGTTTGTGTATCAATAATGAATGTATTGTTTGAAGGTTTCAAAGATGAAAAATATAGAGTATGCCCAATACTAGAAACAATGATAAAAAATGGTAAATTAGGGGTAAAATCAGGTGAAGGATTTTATAAATATTAAAAATGAATTTTGAATTAACAGAAGAGCAAAAATTAGTACAGAAAACAGCAAGAGATTTTTCTAAAGCAGAATTACTGCCAGGGGCTGTTGAAAGAGATATCTCTAAAATTTGGCCTAAGGACGCAGTTAAAAAAATGGCAGAACTAGGATTTATGGGTATGATGGTCCATCCTAAATGGAATGGAGGGGGTATGGATTCAGTATCATATACTATAGCTATGGAAGAAATAGCTCGTTCTGATGCCTCTGCTTCTGTTATCATGTCTGTTAATAATTCTTTGGTTTGTTATTTATTAGAAAAGTATGGTAGTGATTTCATTAAAAAAAAATATTTATCAAAATTAGCAAGTGGAGAAAAACTTGGAGCCTTTTCATTATCTGAGCCTCAATCAGGGTCTGATGCATCAAATATGAATACTATAGCAGTAAAAGATGGCAAAAATTATATTATAAATGGTACAAAAAATTGGGTTACAAATGGTTTGCATTCTGATTATGTATTATTATTTGCCATAACTGAGAAGGGGGTAGGCCATAAAGGTATATCTTGTTTTTTAGTAGATAAAAAAAATAATGGATTTGATGTAGGTAAACCAGAGGATAAATTAGGAATTAGATCTTCAGATACAACCGAATTATATTTTGATAATGTACATGTTCCCGAAACGCATTTAATTGGTAGCGAAGGAGATGGATTTAAAATTGCACTTAGTACTTTAGATGGAGGACGGATTGGAATCGCGGCTCAAGCACTTGGTATTGCACAAGCCTCTTTAGATAATTCCATATTATATTCTAAGGAGAGGGAGCAATTTGGTAAGCCTATTTCGGTAAATCAAAGTATCCAAAATAAATTAGCTAATATGGCAATTGAAATTGAATCAGCTCGATTATTAGTTTATAAGGCTGCATGGTTAAAAGATTCAAAACTTGATTTTGGGTATGCTGCTTCTATGGCTAAGGTATATGCCTCAGAGGTTGCAATGCGAGCGTCAACTGAATGTGTTCAAATACATGGAGGCTATGGTTATATTAAAGAAACTGGTGTTGAGCGCTTGATGCGGGATGCGAAAATTACTCAAATTTATGAAGGAACATCGGAAATCCAAAGGTTGGTAATTGCACGTCATTTATTGAAGTAAAGTTTTTTATTATATGGATAAAGAAAAGAAAAGAATAGCAAGGTATGTTTGTTTGCAAGCAATTTATGCTAATGAAATTTTAGAAGATCCATTAGCTTTTGATCATAATAGCTCTATGTTTACAGATCATTTCCAAGATGATTTGAAAGTTTTTTTTGGAGAACTATCAAATTCTCAAATAGCCTATTCTAAACGATTATATAAACATTCTATTAATAATAAAGATTTTGTTGATCAATTAATAATGAAAAGATTAAAAAATTGGGATATTTCTAGATTAGCTATTATTGATAAAATTATTTTAAGAATGTCTGTTTCTGAAATGTTTTTTATTGATGATGTCCCTCCAAAAGTATCAATTGCAGAAGGCGTAGAAATTGCAAAAGTATTTAGTACGAAAGATAGTAGTAGTTTTGTTAACGGTATTTTAGATGCAGTATATAATGAAGTGTATATGAAAGATAAAAAAAATAATAAAGAATAATGTCTATTTTTTCAAAAGTTATAAAAACAGTTTTTGGTAGTAAATCTGATAAAGATTTAAAAGCACTGCACCCCTATATAGATGAAATTAATAAGCATTATGATGGTCTATCTAATCTATCAGATTTAGAGATAAAAGATAAATTTATAAATCTTAAAACAAAATTTCATGATTTGATTAATCAGAGTAAATCTGATTTTAAAAATCAAAATATAGATGATGAATTAGTTGATGATAAACTTTATGCGTTAGAAAAAGAATATCTAGATAATCATATGGTAGAAGTTTTTGCTATTGTCAAGGATGTCTCAAGAAGGTTATGTAATAAAAAATATACTGTTATGAATCAAGAGGTTGAATGGAATATGATACCTTATGATGTTCAATTAATAGGTGGTATTGTATTGCATCAGGGTAAAATAGCAGAAATGAAAACAGGCGAAGGAAAAACATTGGTATCAACTCTAGCTATAGTTTTAAATGCTTTGACTGGTAGAGGATTACATGTTATTACTGTTAATGATTATTTAGCTGAGAGAGATAGTCAATGGATGGGTATTTTATATCAATTTTTAGGTTTATCTGTAGGCTGTATTTTAAATCAAATGGATTTTCAACAACGTAAAGAAATGTATGCTTGTGATATAACATATGGGACTAATAGTCAGTTTGGTTTTGATTATTTAAGAGATAATATGGCAAGTAGCGCAGACAACCAAGTTCAGAGAGGTCATGCTTATGCTATTGTAGATGAGGTTGATTCTGTATTGATAGATGAGGCAAGAACACCTCTTATTATATCTGGTCAGATAGAATCGCAAAGAGATGAACAATATACGGAATGGAAGTCATTGGTTGAGAGCTTAATTAAAAAACAACGTAATTTTCTCAATTCTTTATTATCTGATGTTGATGATTTATTGGAAAAGGATAAAAAACAAGCTGGTAAAATTATGCTGCTTGCTCAGCGCGGTGCTCCTAAGCTTAAAAAATTATTAAAATTATATCAGCAACAAGGTGTTAAACAATTAATAGGTCAGGTTGAAAGTGAGTATATAAGAGAAAAGAATTTACATGAGCTTGATGAAGAGCTTTATTTTTCTATTGATGAGAAATCAAATGTTATAGATTTATCTGATAAAGGTAGAGAGTTTTTATCGCCGAATAATCCAGAAAACTTTATTATTCCTGATTTAGGAGAAGCTTTTCATAAAATAGAAAATAAATCATCTAATGCTAAAGATGTCGCCTTAGATAAAGAAAAAATTCAAGCATTACATTCTGAGCGTAGTGAAAGAATCCATGCTATTAATCAATTATTAAGAGCATATTCTCTTTTTGAAAAGGATGTAGAATATATTGTTCAAGAAGGAAAGGTGTTAATCGTAGATCAGCATACAGGTAGAGTGATGCATGGGCGACAATTTTCTGATGGGATGCATCAGGCTATAGAGGCAAAAGAAAATGTTGCTATACAAAGAGAAACTCAAACAGTTGCAACTATTACTATTCAAAATTATTTTCGTATGTATGAGAAATTATCGGGTATGACTGGAACAGCCTTAACTGAATCTGCAGAATTTATGCAAATATACAAGTTGGATGTTGTAGAGATTCCAACGAATAGACCAATTCAGAGAATTGATCATGAAGATTTAATTTACAAAACAAAGAAAGAAAAATATAAAGCTATTATAGATAAAATAACTGAATTATATAATAGTGGTCAGCCCGTTTTGGTTGGAACAACATCTGTTGAAGAATCTGAAGTTTTGGCTAAAATGTTAAAGTCTACAAAATTGCCCCATAATGTATTAAATGCGAAACAACATCAACGAGAAGCAGAAATTGTTACTAGGGCGGGACTTAAAAATTCAATAACAATTTCAACTAATATGGCTGGTAGGGGTACAGATATTAAGTTAGGTGATGGAGTGCTGGATTTAGGGGGCTTATTTATTTTAGGTACAGGTCGCCATGAATCTAGAAGAATAGATTTGCAGTTAAGAGGTAGAGCAGGTAGACAAGGAGATAAAGGTGATTCGGAGTTTTATTTAAGCCTAGAGGATAATCTTATGCGTTTATTTGGATCTGATAGAATTTCAAAAGTAATGGATACTCTTGGAATAAAAGAGGGTGAAGTTATTACTCACTCAATGATTACCAAATCTATAGAGAGAGCTCAAAAAAAAATAGAGGCTATGAATTTTTCTTCTAGAAAAAATATTATAGAATATGATGATGTTATGAATTATCAAAGAGAAGTTGTCTACAATAGAAGAAACTTTTCTCTACATGAAAAAAATATTACTATTGAACTTAATAATATCATTGAAGAATATGTGGATGATGTTATTGACCAATACTGTGCTGATAATAATAGTGAAAATTGGAACTTTGAATCTTTAAAATCTGAAATTTTAAATACATTTTCTTTAGATTTAAAGGATATTAATTTATTTAATAATAAATCAATGTTAAGGGATGCTATTATAAAGGGAACTTCACAAATTATTTCCTTTAAAAAAGAAAATGTTGACGAGAAAATATTTGATCATTTCCAAAGATTTATTATTTTAAAAACTATTGATAAAGAATGGCAGGACCATTTGTATATGATGGATCAATTAAGGGAAGGTATTGGTTTGAGGGCCTATGGCCAAAAAAATCCTCTTGTTGAATATAAGCATGAGGGCTTTGCAATGTTTGAGTCTATGATGAAAAGTACTAATACTGAAACCTTAAAGCGTATTTTTAGAACAGATATATCAAGCCTTACTCAATCAACCCCTATGACTCATAGAGCTCAACCAAAAAACATACAAACAAAAAGTGATTCTAATGTATTAGCCAATATAAGTGCTCCGAACCAGCAAAGCTCTTCGACATCTACAGCTCCTCCTTCTTTTCTTAATAAGCCTAGTAGTGCTGGTTTACCAAACAGGAAAAGAGAGCCTATTGTAGTAGATAAAAAAATAGGTAGAAATGACAAAATTACCATAAAGCGAGGTTCCGATACTAAAACAATTAAATATAAAAAGGCACAACAATTTATTAGTGATGGCTGGCAAATTGTTGATTAAGTTAGTTATAAATATTATGTTATAAAAAAAACTTCTGTATTTTACTAGAATTTTATGTAAATTCCCCCCTCTCTCTACTTAAGTGTTGTAACAAATTGACACAAGTTTTTGTTATGAATATACTATTGAGGAGACAAACTTTAGTGTGTGATAAAAGATTTATGTAAATTGAAAAG
>CETH01009993.1_pt1 | contig 30442 bp, 39 predicted proteins | sample 361461 | NCBI WGS metagenome assembly CETH01 (sample SAMEA2622695, study PRJEB7988) | marine metagenome | isolation source: saline water (ENVO:00002010), including
TTACTAGCATTAAATAGCAGATAAGTTAATAATAGCAATAAGGTTAAATCATGAGTATAGAAATTAAAAAACAGTATGAGCTGGTAGACTATGAGGCTGCTGTAAAATTTATGCAACTCAGGGTTAATGAAATTTCTAATAATTTGCAAAAAGAATTAATTTGGTTTTTAAACCATGATCATATTTATACAAAAGGTACAAGTGCTAATGAAAATGAAATATTAAAAACGAATGAAATTAAAATAGTAAAAACAAACCGAGGTGGAAAAACTACATATCACGGGCCAGGTCAAAGAATTGTATATTTCATGATAGATCTTAATAGTAAACAAAAAGACATTAGAAAGTTTATTACAATTATTGAACAATCACTGATTGATTTTTTATCAATCTACAACATTAATGCTACAACTTTCAAAGATCGAGTTGGTATTTGGGTTACAGGCAAGGATGGAAAAAAATTTGATAAAGAAGAAAAAATTGGTGCTATAGGTTTAAGATTACAAAAATGGATTACCTATCACGGCTTAAGTTTTAACATCAAACCAGATATGAAGAAATATGAATATATCAATGCATGTGGTCTTGAGAATTTTAAGAACACATCCTTGTATGAGTTAGGTATAGAAATCGATGAAAAATCTTTTGATGCTAAATATTCAATTATTTTTTTAAAAAATTTAAAAAAACTAATATAGTTACTCTGTAAAATTAATCTGCTTTTGCTTCATATAATTTGTAAAATCGTTTGGCAGATTTGATCTAAAACTAAATTGATAATTATCAATTTTAAATTCTAACTTATGAGCATTTAATTTTAAATTTTCTCTTTTACTCGAATTATTTGGATTATATTTGCTATCTCCAACAATCGGGAAGCCAAGATTTTTAGAAACAATTCTTAGTTGATGTTTTTTTCCAGTTTTTGGTTCAAATTTTATAAGTGAGGTTTTCTGATTACTTGACAATACTTTATAAAAAGTCTTTGTTTGAATCTTATCCTTTTTATCACTATCTAATAGTAAATTTACATAAGACTCCTTAATCTTTGGCTTACCATCACAAAGCGCTAGATAAGTTTTTTTTATGCATTGAGATTTAAAAAGATTACCAAATATTTTTGTATATTTTAAATTTTTTGCAATAATTAATAAGCCTGAAGTCTCTTTATCTAATCTATGAACTAAATTATAATCATTTGAAATATTTTTAATAATTGTATCTATTGATATACTAATATTTGTACCTCCTTGGGTTGATATTCCACACCACTTATCAATTACACAGAAATTCTGATTTTCAAATAATATAGACTTATTAAAATTCTTAATCTGAGTTTTGTTGATTTTTTTCTTAATCCTTAGTGGTTTGTGATCTTCATATATTTCTTTAGAATAGTTTGTGATAACAATTAAATCATTTTCCTGAAGTAAGTATTTTGATTTAACATTAAAATTATTAACTAAGATATTTTTTTTTCTTATGTTTTTTTCAATAAAACTTTGGGACATATTAGAAAAATATTTTTTTAAAAATTTATCTAATCTTTGACTGTCAAAATATTTTGTAATTTTAATTTTTTTAATCAACTAATTATTTACTTATGTTTAAACCAATAAATGTAAACAACAAACATAAAAATAAAGACAAAACCATATAAGAAAATGCAAGTAAAAATTTTTTATTTAAAAGCAAATCTACACTTTCTAGTGAGAAAGTTGAAAAAGTTGTAAAAGATCCTAAAACTCCAATAATTAAGAAATATTTAATATAATCTGAAGATAAATTTTTAGTTTCCATTAGTGTTATTAACAATCCAATTATAAATGATCCCAATATGTTGACAAAAAGTGTACCTAAAAAAATATGATTTGAGAATAAGAAGTTTTTAAAAATTATATATGCAAAAAATCTCAGGGATGCACCAATAGATCCACCAATGGCTACTAGAAGTATATTAAACAATTTTAGTTTTGAGGAGGTTGATCTTCTTCAGTTGTTTTCTTTTCAATAACAGGACCGGAATCTAAACCCTTTGCATTTTCATCTCTATCTACGAGCTCGATCACAGCAGTAGGGGCATTATCTCCATACCTATTACCTAACTTGATGATTCTAGTGTAGCCCCCATTACGATCTTTATATCGGTTCGCTAAAGTATCAAAAAGTTTCGAAGACATTTTTTTATCTTGAAGAATAGAAATTGTTTTCTTTTTTGCAGCTAAATTGCCTATCTTACCTAAGGTTATGAGTTTTTCAACAAAGGGTCTTAACTCTTTTGCTTTAGGTAAAGTGGTAGTAATTTGCTCATGTTTGATAAGTGAATTAGATAAATTCATTAAAAGAGCTTTTCTGTGAGAAGACGTTCGGTTTAATTTTCTATGTTTAATATTATGTTTCATATGAAATTACTTGTTGAAGGGATCTTCATATTTTTTTGCAAGCTCATCAATATTTTCTGGGGGCCATTCTGGTACTGACATTCCTAAATTTAATTCCATCTGAGTTAAAACCTCCTTAATTTCATTTAGAGATTTTCTTCCAAAATTAGGTGTTCTTAACATCTCAGACTCTGATTTTTGAACTAAATCACCAATATATATTATATTATCATTTTTTAGACAATTAGCTGATCTGACTGATAATTCTAATTCTTCAACTTTTTTCAATAAATTTGAATTAAATGCTAATTTTTCCGTATCGCTTTGGTCTTGTTGAACCTCGGGCTCATCAAAATTAATAAAAGGTTGCAACTGATCTTGTAAAATCCTAGAAGCAAGAGCTATAGCATCGTCTGGAGAAATTACTCCATTAGTTTCTACGTCAAATATGAGTTTATCATAGTCTGTAACTTGTCCAACCCGACTATTTTCAATTTTATATGAAGCTTTTATTACAGGGCTAAACATAGCATCAAGTTTAATTTCACCAATAATCTTATTCTCATCTTCAGCTACTTCAGCTGAGATGTAACCTTTACCAGTCTCAATATTTGCTTCGACTTCTATGTCAGCATTTGAGTCAAGGGTCATAATAAGTCTATCCCTGTTCATTATTTCAGTTTCAGAGTCTGTTTCAAAATTACCAGCTGTGATTTCACCTGGGCCTTTAGCTTTTAGGTACATTTTTTTTAAACCTGGAGAATGAACTTTTACTGCAACTGCTTTAAGATTAAGAAGAATATCTGTTAAGTCTTCTTTAACCCCAGGAATAGTTGAAAACTCGTGAACTACTCCCTTTATTTTTACTGATGTAATCGCTGCACCTTGAAGTGAAGATAATAAAACCCTCCTAATTGCATTTCCTAATGTTAAACCGAACCCTCTTTCAAGTGGTTCCGCAACTAGTACACCTTTTTTTCCATCATTATTATTAACATTTACGTCCATTTTGCTTGGCTTGATAAGCTCCATCCAGTTTTTTTGTAACACTCAATACTCCTTTAATTTAAACTCTTCTTCTTTTTCTTGGCCTACAACCATTATGCGGTATAGGCGTTACATCTTTGATTGAAGTAATTATATATCCAGTTGCTTGCAATGATCTTAAAGCGGACTCTCTTCCAGAGCCAGGACCGGAAACTTCAACCTTAAGTGTTTTAAGTCCATATTCTTTAGCTTTGTTACCGACATCCTCGGCTGCAATTTGTGCTGCATATGGAGTAGATTTTCTAGATCCTTTAAAACCTTTGTGCCCCGCAGAAGACCAAGCGAGTGCATTTCCATTATCATCAGTAATAGTTATTATTGTATTATTAAAGGAAGAAACAACATGCGCAACGCCAGATGAAACTTTTTTTTTGCTTTTTGATTTAGTTTTATTTTTTTCAGCCATATTTTAACCTTTAGTAACCTTTTTCTTTCCAGCTATTGCTACAGCCTTACCTTTTCTCGTTCTTGCATTTGTGTGTGTTCGCTGACCTCTAACTGGAAGTTTTTTTCTATGTCGTAAGCCCCTATAACAACCCAAATCATTTAATCTTTTTATATCAAGAGATACTTTTCTTCTGAGATCACCTTCGACGACATGATTTTTATCAATTAGATCTCTTATTTTATTTAAATCTTGATCGTTTAACTCGTTTACTCTTTTATTTACATCTATAGACGCATTAAAACATATATCATTAGCTATTTTGGAGCCGATACCATATATGTAAGTTAAAGCTACATTGATTTTTTTATTAGTAGGTATATTTACGCCCGAAATTCTTGCCATTATCAATGCCTATTTTTAAAATGAATGAGGGTGAATACATTAAATACACTACTTAAGTCAAGCTTTGAAACGCTAATTTGCACCTAATTTACGCCTTTTTTAAGTATTTTTATCAATTCTTTTTGTATTTCTAAAATTTCTCGAGAAGCATCAATAGAATAGAAATTTTTGGGAAAATTTGATTTAAATAGACTTGATACTGGATAGGTTTCTTGCATATATACATTTAATCTTTTTTTTATTACATCTGAATTATCATCTTCTCTTTTTTCGCTTTGTGATCTATCTAAAATTCGAGTTTCAACAATTTTAAAATCTAACTCAAAATTTATAACAAAGTTCAAATTTAATTTTTTAATACTTAAGAAGGACAATAAAAATTCTGCTTGAGGAATTGTTCTTGGATAACCATCTAAAATAAACCCATTTTCACAGGTTCTTTCAATTAATTTTTGAGATACAATCTGATTAAGTAGAGTATCTGATACTAAATTACCAGATGACATAACTTCTTTTAATTTATTTGAAATTTCATCATTATCTTTGAGTTTTTCTCTCAAAATATCACCAGTTGATAAATGCTTCAGATCAAATTCATTTGAAATTATTTTTGCTTGAGTACCTTTTCCTGACCCTGGAGGACCAAAAAAAATAATTTTCATTAACTATCTTCTGCCTTTAAGTTTTGTTTTTTTTAGAAGACCTTCATACTGATGCTGAAATAAATGAGATTGTACTTGAGTGATAAAATCAATCATTACTACAACTACTATTAACAGGCTAGTACCTCCAAGATAAAAAGGGATAGATGTTTTTGAAATCAAAAATTCAGGGAGCAATGCTACAAGTGTTAAATAAATTGTGCCAACTGTAGTTAGTCTAGTCAAAACATAATCTATATATTTTGAAGTATTTTCTCCTGGTCTAATGCCTGGAATAAACCCTCCATATTTTCTCAAATTTTCAGCTTGTTCGTCTGGGTTAAACACTATACCGGTATAAAAAAAGCCAAAAAAGATTATCATTGCTGCAAATAATGCTAAGTAAAGAGGTTGACCTCTACCTAAATAACTAGAAATTAATAAAAATATATCACTTGAAGAGCCAGCTCCAAAACCTGACATTGTATTTGGTAAGAGTAAAATTGATGAAGCAAAAATTACTGGTATAACACCTGCTGTATTAATTTTAAGTGGAAGGTGTGAGCTTTGACCACCATAAATTTTATTACCAACCTGTCTTTTTGGATATTGTACAACCAATCTTCTTTGACCCTTTTCAACAAAAACAATAAAAATTATTAAACCTAGTACTAATATTAATATTCCCAAAATAAATGTTAAACTTAATTCACCTGTTCTACCAAGCTGTAATGTACTCACAAGAGCGCTAGGAAGATTTGCAATTATTCCAGCAGTTATAATTAGTGAAATACCATTCCCAACCCCCCTGGAACTTATTTGCTCACCTAACCACATTAAAAAAATTGTACCACCAACAAGCGTGATAACAGTAGTTAATCTAAAAAATAACCCAGGGTCGAAAACTATATTTCCATATGCAGTTTGCATAGACTCTAATCCAATTGAAACTCCGTAGCCCTGAAGAGCAGCTATTAAAACTGTAACATATCTTGAATATTGAATTAGTTGTCTCCTTCCTTTACTACCTTGTTCTTTTAAATTTTTTAAGTGAGGAATACTGGATTGCATTAAAGTCATAATGATAGACGACGAAATGTAAGGCATAACTCCAAGAGCAAAAATTCCCATTCTTCCTAATGCCCCTCCTGAAAATGTATCAAATATTCCCAAAATTCCAGATGATTGCTGCTCAAAAAATTGCTGCAATGCTGTTGGATTTATACCTGGAATAGGAAGAAAAGTGCCCAACCTAAAAATAATTAAAGCGCCTAAAGTAAACAACAATCTATTTCTTAATTCTGTAGCTTTGCCTATGGCTCCAAAATTTAGATTATTTGCAAGTCTCTCCGCAGCAGTTGCCATATTATTTTTTTGTAAGTGTTATTGTTCCGCCAGCTTTTTCAATTTTTTCAATAGCTGTTTTTGAGGCATAGGATATTTCAATATTAATTTTTTTATTTAAATCTCCGATATTAAGTAATTTTAACACACCTTTAGATTTAGAGAGAATTTTTTTATCAAAAAGATCAACTTCTTTTATAATAGATGAATTAATTTCATATTTTTTTAAAATGCTGTTAAGTAAATTGAAGTTAATATTTTGAATTTTTTTCTTGAAGATATTTCTAAAGCCGCGCTTAGGCAGTCTTCTATATAATGGCATTTGACCGCCTTCAAAACCATTAATTGAAACACCTGATCTAGATTTTTGACCTTTCACACCTCTACCTGCTGTTTTGCCTAAGCCTGAGCCAGCACCCCTACCTCTTCTTTTTTTATTTTTATTTGACATCGGAGTTGAAGGTAACTGATTAATTTTCATAATATATCCTTTAATTTAACCTCTTTTTGATTTTACTATATCAGTAATTTTCTTAGATCTCTTTGCTGCAATAGACTTTGGAGACTCAGAGCGTAAAAAAGCATCAAAAGTAGCTTTGATCATATTGTGAGGATTTGACGTGCCTGTTGATTTTGCAACTACATCTTTTATACCAAGTGACTCAAAAAGAGATCTCATTGGTCCTCCAGCAATTATACCCGTTCCAGGAGCTGCTGATCTTAAAATAACTTTACCAGCACCAAATCTTCCTACTACATCATGATAAATGGTTCGGTTGTCTTTTAAATGCACTCTAATCATTTTATTTTTTGCATTTTCTGTAGCTTTTCTTACTGCCTCAGGAACTTCTTTTGCTTTTCCAGTTCCATAGCCTACTCTACCTTTATTATCTCCAACAATCATGATTGCTGCAAAACCAAATCTTCTACCACCTTTAACTACTTTAGCAACTCTATTTATAGCAACTAAATGTTCACTTAAATCTTTACTATCATTATCTATCATAAAAATACCCTTTAAAAGTTCAAACCTTCTGTTCTTGCAGACTCTGCTAATATTTTTATCAAACCATGATATTTGTATTTGCCTTTATCAAAAGCAACATCCTTGATTCCTTTATCAATGGTTCTTTTAGCTATTATTTTCCCAACTAATTTGGCTAAATCTTTTTTTTCTAATTCTTTTTTTTGAACATCTTTTTCCAAGGTTGAAGCACTAGCTAGCGTCACCCCTTTTGAGTCATCTATAACTTGAGCATAAATGTGATTATTGGATCTAAAGACAGAAAGTCTATTTCTAGAAGATATTTTTTTTAGTTTAAATCTAACTCTTTTCATTCTTTTATCACTCATAAAAAACCTCTATTTTTTCTTTCCTTCTTTTCTAAATATAAACTCGTCTTCATATTTGATTCCCTTACCTTTAAATGGTTCTGGCTTACGGTAAGATCTAATTTTTGCTGCTGTTGCTCCCAATATTTCTTTACTATAACTTGATAATCTGATTATATTTTGTTTTGAGCATTCAACTTTAACTTCTTTAGGAACATTGTAATTGATATCATGACTATATCCAAGTTGTAATTTAAGAACAGTCCCTGATAAGCTCGCTCTGTAACCAGTACCATTCAATTCAAGAGTTTTTGAAAAACCTTTTGACACACCATTGATAACATTTGCAATCAATGATCTTGTAGTACCCCATTTTGGATTAGTCTTGTGTTTTTCTTCGATAGGAAGGACGATTATTTCATTATCTTTTATATTAACTTTATATAAAGGATCTACTTTAAGACTCATTTCGCCTAGCTTTCCTTTTGCATAAAAGATACCACTCTCAAATTTACAAGATATATCACTATCTATTTTAATACTATTTTTTGCAACTCTTGACATAGTTAGAATACCTCACAAAGCACTTCACCACCTACATTATTTTTTCTAGCTTCAACATCTGACATAACTCCTTTAGGAGTAGATAGAATAGAGATACCTAAACCACCGTATATTTTTGGTAAATCTGAAATTTTAGAATATACTCTTATCCCTGGTTTAGAAACTCTTTTTATATTTTTAATGACAGGTGTACCATTGTAGTATTTTAGATCAATCTGAATATTAGTTATTCCTTTTCTAATCTCAATGTCTTTAAAATCTCTTATATATCCCTCATCTTTTAAAACATTTAAAACGTTTAGGTTTAATTTTGATTTAAGGCATGAGGTATAAGTTTTTCTTGCCTTGTGGGCATTTTTAATCCTAGCTAACATATCAGATAACGCATCATTAAAAGCCATATATACCTCCTCTACCAACTTGACTTTACTACACCTGGCAAGTCACCAGACATCGAAAGTTCTCGAATTTTTATTCTGCAAAGACCAAATTTTCTATAAACTCCTCTAGTTCTTCCAGTGAGCTTACATCTATTTCTATAACGAATAGAAGAGCTATTTCTTGGCAAATCATTTAATTTATTTTGAATTTTAAGTCTTTCTTCAATTGTTAGTTCTTTATTCATTACCTTAGATTTTAAATTTTTTCTTTTATTACTATACTTTTCAATTAGTTTTAACCTACTTGAATTTTTTTGTATTGAACTTAATTTTGCCATTTTACCTCTAGTTTCCTTCAGATGCCTTAAAAGGCATGTTAAAATTTTTTAGTAACTCTAAACTATCTTTATCATTTTTTGCTGTTGTACAAATTGTAACATTTAGGCCTCTGACTTTATCAATATTGTCATAATTAATTTCAGGAAAGATAATTTGTTCCTTGATGCCAAATGAATAATTTCCTTTACCATCAAAACTTCTAGACTCTAAACCTCTAAAATCTCTTATCCTTGGAATAGCGATATTAACCAATCTATCAAGGAACTCATACATTATTTTATTTCTCAAAGTAACAGAAACACCTAAAGGCATTCCAGCTCTGATCTTAAAACCTGCAATAGCCTTTTTTGCTTTTGTTTTTACTGCTTTTTGCCCAGCTATCAAAGATAGTTCCTCCTGAGCTTTATCAATAAGCTTGGTATCATCTTTTGCCTCTCCCAGCCCAATATTTAATACAATCTTCTCTAATTTAGGTACTTCGTGAATATTTTTACAATTTAGTTTTTTAAACAAACTGGGTGAAATTTCTGATTTATATTGTTCCTGTAATCTGCTCATGTTAAATTTGTTTTCCTGATTTTTTATTTATTCTATTTTTTTTCTTATCTTTGCTAAAAGCATAACCAACTCGAACACCTTTATTTAAATCATTATCAAAGAATGCTACATTTGAAACATGTAAGGGCATTTCTTTTTCAATGATTCCTCCTGGTTCATTGTTACCTGGTTTTTGATGTTTTTTAAATTTATTTATATCTGAAACTATTACTTTTCTTACACTTGGAATAACCCTTACTATCTTACCTTTTTTTCCTTTATCTTTACCTGTAATAACAATTACTTCATCACCTTTTTTTAATTTAATTTTATTATTCATTATAATACCTCTGGTGCTAAACTTATTATTTTCATAAATTTTTTTGTTCTAAGCTCTCTTGTAACGGGCCCAAAAATTCTGGTAGCTATAGGTTCTTCCTGTTTATCTAAAAGGACTGCTGCATTTTTATCAAATCTAATAGTTGAACCATCATTTCTAGTGAATTCTTTTGAGGTTCTTACAATTACTGCTTTAAATACTTCTCCCTTTTTAACTTTTGCTCTTGGAATAGCATCTTTAACTGAAACTACAATAATATCACCGATAGAAGCAAATCTTCTTTTTGATCCTCCAAGCACTTTGATACATTGTATTCTTTTAGCTCCTGAGTTGTCAGCAACAAATAAATTAGACTGCATTTGTATCATATTTAAGCAATCTCCTTTTTGTCATCTATTGTAATCCATGTTTTTAATTTAGAAATTGGTTTCGACTCAATTATTCTCACACTATCACCAATTTTATATTTATTATTCTCGTCATGAGCATGATATTTATTTGATCGACTTATAATTTTTTTATAAAGTTTATGTTTAACTCTTCTCGTTACCTTAACTACTATTGTTTTATTTGAATTAGAAGAAACCACAGTTCCAGATAAAATTCTTTTAGGCATTACTCTCTCCATTAAGTTTTGATATCTGAGTTTTTAATCTCGCAATTTTTAAACGTAATTTTTTAATTTCAGATGTTTTTTCGAGCTGACCAGTTGATTTTTGAAATTTCAAATTTAAAAGAGATTTTTTAAAGTTGTTAATTTCAAGTTTAATTTCTTTAGCTTTGTTCAAATTATTCATATTTATATGTTTCTCTCCACAAACTTACATTTAATAGGTAGCTTAGCTGCAGCCAAACTCATCGCCTTTCTTGCGTCATTAATATTTACACCATCAACTTCAAACATAATTCTGCCTGGTTTAACCCTACACGCCCAATATTCATTTGATCCTTTTCCTTTACCCATTCTTACTTCCGCAGGTTTTTTTGATACGGGCACATCTGGGAAAATCCTAATCCACATTTTTCCTGCTCTTTTTAGGTGCCGAGTAATTGCTTTACGAGCTGATTCAATTTGCCTTGACGTTACTCTTTCAGGTTCAAGTGCTTTCAAACCAAAACTTCCATAATTTAAATTATAATTTCCTTTGGCCTTACCGTGAATTCTGCCTTTAAATTGTTTTCTGAATTTAGTTTTTTTTGGAGATAACATATTCATTATCTTACACTCCCTTGTTCGATTTGATTTTTTTCACTAGCGTAAGGATCTTTATTAAGTATTTCACCTTTATTTATCCAAACTTTAATTCCACATATTCCATAAGTAGTTTCTGCTTCAGCTGTTGCATAGTCTATATCGCTTCTTAGAGTATGAAGTGGGACGCTACCTTCGTGATATTTCTCAGTTCTTGCAATTTCAGCTCCACCTAATCGACCGCTACATAAAACTTTAACTCCTTTTGCCCCCAATCGCATAGAAGATTGAACTGCTTTTTTCATAGCTCTTCTAAATGAAATTCTTTTCTCTAATTGGCTAGCTATATTTTCAGCAACTAGTTTCGCTTCAACCTCTGGTTTTCTAACTTCTTTTATATCTAGAAACACTTCAAGATTTGAGAGTTTTGTTAACATATTTTTTAATAACTCAATATCAGCTCCCTTTTTTCCAATTATAATCCCTGGTCTAGAACTATATATTGAAATTCTTAATTTTTTTGCAGCCCGTTCAATGTTTACTTTTGAAATACTAGCATTTTTTAATTTTTGCATAACATATTTTTTAATTTCTAAATCTTGATGTAAAAGCTTTGCATACTGAGAGCTAGAAAACCATCTAGATGACCAAGTTCTATTTATACCTAACCTTATTCCGTTTGGATTGACTTTTTGTCCCATTATTTACCTTCTTCTTTTTTAATCTTTGATCTTTCTTCAACAATTATTGTAAGTTTACTAAATGGTTTCAATATACTTGAAGCTCTACCTTTAGCCCTAGGCCTAAATCTTTTCATAGTTAAACTTTTTCCAACATAAGCTTCCTTTATATAAAGATTATCTATGTCTAATTGTTTATTATTTTCAGCATTGGCTATTGCTGAATTTAATACTTTTAACACATTTCTCGAAATTCTTTTTTCAGAAAATTTTAACTGATTAACTGCACTATCAACCTTTTTATTAACTATAGATCTAGCTACATTAGCTAATTTAAGAGGGCTTACTCTAATAGAATTATCTTTTGCAATTGCTGTTAAATCTGTACTCATTTACCTGCCTTTTTATCTGCAGCTGTGTGACCTTTGAAATTTCTTGTAGGAGAAAATTCGCCTAGTTTATGTCCCACCATATATTCAGTTACATTTACGGGTACAAATTTTTGCCCGTTATAAACTCCAAAAGTCAAACCAACAAATTGAGGAAGTATAGTAGACCTTCTCGACCAAGTTTTAATCACTTCTTTTTTACCAGATTCAGAGACCCTTTCAGCTTTTTTTATTAATGTAACATCAACAAAAGGTCCTTTCCAAACAGATCTTGTCATTACTTCTTCCTTCTTTTAATTATAAAAACGTTAGTTTTTTTATTTCTGCGAGTTTTCTTTCCCTTAGTAGATACGCCCCAAGGAGTAACAGGATGTCTACCTCCAGAGGTTCTGCCCTCTCCTCCACCATGTGGATGATCTACTGGATTCATTACAACACCTCTAACTTTTGGTCTATTTCCAAGATATCTGTTTCTTCCAGCTTTACCAAGTTTAACATTTTTATTATCTGGGTTGGATAATACACCAAGAGTAGCTAAAGAGTTTTTGTTTATCAGTCTAATTTCACCAGAACTTAATCTGATTTGGACATTCGATCCTTCCTTTGAAATAATTTGAGCAGATGTACCTGCAGATCGAGCAATCTGCCCTCCTGCACCTGGCTTCATTTCTATATTATGAACACTTGAGCCAACAGGTATATTTTTAAGAGGGAGAGCATTTCCATCTTTAATTTCAACAGATTGTCCAGAAGCAATTTTATCACCTATTTTTAAATTTTTAGGAGATAAAATATATCTAAATTCACCATCTTCATATTTTATAAGCGAAATAAAAGCAGATCTATTAGGATCATATTCATTTCTAATGACCTCAGCTGTTAAATTGAATTTATTTCTCTTGAAATCTATAATTCTATATTTTCTTTTGACCCTACCTCCAGATCTTCTTGAAGTGATTCTTCCTTGATTATTTCTACCGCCTGTGGAATTAAGAGGTTTAGTTAGTTTTTTGTGAGGATCCTCACTAGATAAATGTTTTTTTGAAATTAAAACAGTACCTCTTTGTCCAGGGGTGTTTGGTTTAAGTTTTATTAACATTATTTTATCTCCAAAGAAGAATCGATTGAATTACCCTCAGCCAAAGTAACAACAGCTTTTTTAAAATCTTTTTTATAACCTGATGAACCTTTGAAAGATTTTGGTTTTCCTCTAACGATTATAGTATTTATTTTAATTACCTTAACCTTAAATATACTTTCAATAGCTGAACAAATTTCAAACGAGTTTGAATTCTTAGAAACAACAAACGTATATTTATTATACTGATTTAAATTAGTTGATTTTTCAGTCATAATTGGACTTTTTATTATACTTAGTGCACGTTCATTAGAGACCGTTTTAATTGTTTTATTCATAGAAGCCTCTCTGAAATTTTACTTAAGGAATTTTCTTCAATAAAAATCTTTTCGTATGTAATTAAATCTCTAACATTAATACCTTTATAGCTTAAAGAAGCAACTCTTGGTAAATTTGAAGATGCCTTTTTAAAATTTTCATCAATCTTATCATTTCCATAAACAAAAAGAGCTGATTTGAAATCGAATTTTAATAGTTTTTGGTTAAGAATTTTAGTTTTATGACTTTCAAAATTTAAAGTATCAATAAAAACTATTTTATTATCCGAAAGTTTAGAAGATAACGCAGATTTTAAAGCTAATTTTTTTTCTTTTTTATTAAGTGAAAAAGAATAATCTCTGTTAACAGGCCCCATAGATGTTGCTCCTCCTCTGAAATGTGGCGGTTTACTACTTCCTTGACGGGCATTTCCAGTTCCCTTTTGAGAAAAAGGTTTTTTAGCTTTACCATTTACCTCTGATCTAGATTTTGTTTTATGTGAACCTTGTCTTAATTTTGCATTTTGATATCTAATATATTGGTGAATTAAATCAGGAAATATTTTCTGAGCAAATACAGATTCATTAATTTCGATATCTCTAATTTTTTTATTGTCAATATTTACAAGATTTTTTTTCATAATTAATTTTTCTTAATTGAATCTTTGATAAAGATAGTTGAGTTTTTTTTACCAGGAACAGAGCCTTTTATAATCAGTATTCCGTTTTCTTCATCTACATCAATAACTTTGAGATTTTGAATTGTTACTTGATTTGTTCCTAAATGACCTGCCATTTTTTTTCCTTTGAATACTTTACCAGGGTCTTGGTTTTGTCCAGTTGAGCCATGCGATCTGTGAGAAATAGAAACTCCGTGTGATGCTCTTAAGCCACCAAAATTGTGCCTTTTCATTGCGCCTGCAAAACCTTTACCAGAAGATTTTGAAGTAACATCAACATATTGGTCCTTTACAAAATGAGAGACATTAAGAGTTTGTCCTATCTCAATCATATTTTCTGAATCAACTCGAAATTCTTTAACTACTTTTTTAGGACTAATATTTAAGCTAGCAAATAATTTCTGTTGAGGTTTTTTTAATTTTTTTACATCTCTATCTAAGGAAATTGAAGCTAGCTGAATAGAATTGTATCCATTTATGTTTTTTGTTTTTGTTCCTAAAACTACACAATCTTCAACTTTTATAATAGTAACAGGAAGAGATCTTCCACTTTCATCAAAATAAGATGAATTACCTATTTTTTTAGCTATTATTCCTGATCTTTTTTTCATTTTAAATTTTTATATCTACTTCAACTCCAGCTGATAAATCTAATTTCATTAGAGCATCAACAGTTTGAGGGGTTGGATCAACTATATCAATAAGTCTATTGTGAGTTCTTATTTCAAATTGATCTCTGCTTTTCTTATCAATGTGTGGGGATTTATTGACAGTAAATTTTTCTAATCTAGTTGGCAAAGGTATTGGCCCTTTAACCTTTGCACCTGTTCTTTTTGCAGTATTTATTATATCGCCAGTACTAATATCTAAAAGTTTATTATCAAAAGCCCTTAACCTAATTCTAATATTTTGAGATTCCATTAAGCTAATTTCGCCTTTACTTCTTCAGCCACATTTGATGGAACTTGCTCATAGTGATCAAATTGCATGGAGTAATTTGCCCTTCCTTGAGACAAAGATCTCAAATTATTAACGTAACCAAACATATTTGCAAGAGGCACCATAGCGTCAACAACATTGGCATTACCTCTAGTAGACATTTCCTGTACCTGTCCTCTTCTGCTATTAAGGTCACCTATAACATCACCCATGTACTCTTCAGGTGTCACAACCTCAACTTTCATCATAGGCTCTAATAAAACAGGATTAGCTTTTGAGATACCTTCTCTAAAAGCAGCTCTTGCAGCTATTTCAAAAGCTAGTACACTTGAGTCAACATCATGATAAGCACCGTCAATTAAGGTAGCCTTAAAATCAATACAAGGAAAACCTGCCATTACACCTGTTTGTTGTTGTGCAATAAGTCCCTTTTCAACACCGGGAATTAGTTCCGTAGGAATATTTCCACCTTTAATTTTATTTACAAATTCATAGCCAGTACCTGGATCTGATGGCTCAAAAATAATTTTAACTCTTGCAAATTGTCCTGCTCCACCAGATTGTTTTTTATGAGTGTAATCTACTTCGAATGCACTAGATATTGTTTCTCTGTATGCGACTTGTGGAGCGCCAACATTAGCTTCTACTTTAAATTCTCTTTTCATTCTATCAACCAATATTTCAAGGTGCAATTCCCCCATGCCTTTTATAATTGTTTGACCACTTTCATGATCTGTCGTAACTCTAAAGCTTGGATCTTCTTGAGCCAGTCTTCCAAGAGCCGTTCCCATTTTTTCATGGTCAACTTTAGTTTTAGGCTCAACTGCTACCTCTATTACTGGATCTGGAAAATCCATTCTTTCTAGCACTATTGGTTTATTAATATCACATAATGTTTCTCCAGTAGTTACATCTTTTAAACCGACTAAAGCTACTATATCTCCAGCATTCGCAGTTTTTATTTCTTCTCTATTATTTGCATGCATTAATAACATTCTTCCAATATTTTCTTTTTTGCCAGATACAGAATTTAGAACAGTATCTTTTGTTTTTATAGTTCCAGAGTAAATTCTTGTAAAAGTTAGACTTCCTACAAAGGGATCAGTCATAATTTTAAATGCTAGAGCACTAAACGGTTCTTCGTCGGTACAAGCTCTAGTTAATTCCAAGCTTTCATCATTTATATCACTACCTTTAACACTTTCCACATCAATTGGTGAAGGCATATAATCTATTACAGCATCTAAAAGAGGTTGAACGCCTTTATTTTTAAATGCAGAACCAGTAAGTACTGGAACAAAAGAGCCCTTAATGGTTCCTTTTCTAATACATTTCTTAAGATCTTCGGTTGAGGGCTCATTTCCCTCTAAATAACTTTCCATTACAGAGTCATCTTCCTCAACAGCTTTTTCAATTAATTTTTCTCTGTACTCTAGTGCTTTATCTTTTAGGTCGTCAGGAATTTCGACAATATCAAATTTTGCTCCAAGACTTTCATCATGCCAAATAATTGCTTTATTTGCTACTAGATCTACTACGCCTTTCAGATTACTTTCGATACCAATCGGTAATTGAAGAACAAGAGGGTAAGATCCAAGTCTTTCTGGTATCATATCCACACACATAAAAAAATTTGCCCCTGTTCTATCGAGTTTATTAATAAAGCACATTCTTGGGACATTATATTTATCTGCCTGTCTCCAAACAGTCTCTGATTGTGGTTCCACACCTGCCACTCCATCAAAAACTGCTACAGCTCCATCCAAAACTTTTAATGATCTTTCAACTTCAATTGTAAAATCAACATGTCCAGGAGTGTCAATAATATTTATTCTGTGATCATTCCAAAAGCATGTTGTTGCTGCTGATGTTATAGTTATCCCTCTTTCTTGTTCTTGCTCCATCCAATCCATTGTTGCCGCACCATCATGCACCTCGCCTATTTTGTGAGACTTTCCAGTATAATATAATATTCTTTCGGTAGTAGTAGTTTTGCCAGCATCAATGTGAGCCATGATACCAATATTTCTATATTTTTCTAAAGAATGTGTTCTAGCCATTTATTACCATCTGAAATGTGAGAAAGCTCTATTTGCTTCTGCCATTTTATGAGTCTCTTCTCTTTTTTTAACTGAGTTACCTTTGTTATTAAATGCATCAACTATTTCGTTTGCAACTCTTTCTCGCATTGTTTTTTCATTTCTTTTTTGAGCGGAGTCGACTATCCATTTCATTGCAAGAGCTTGAGCTCTTTTGGGTCTAACTTCCATAGGGACTTGATAAGTTGCTCCTCCAACTCTTCTTGATCTAACTTCTAAACTAGGTTTGACGTTATTTAGAGCTTCATGAAAAAAATCTATAGGACTTTTGTCAGTTTTTTTGGAAACAATATCAAATGCACCATACACAATTTTTTCAGAGGTAGATTTTTTTCCATCTATCATTATTCTATTCATAAACTTTGCAAGTACCAAATCTTTGTATTTGTGATCAGGTAATATTGTTCTTTTTTCTGCTGCTCTTCTTCTTGACATAATTACTTTGGTTTTTTAGCTCCATATAGAGATCTTCTTTGCTTCCTTGCACTCACTCCCTGTGTGTCAAGAGTCCCTCTGAGAATATGATACCTTACACCTGGTAGATCTTTTACTCTTCCTCCTCTAAGTAGAACAACAGAGTGTTCTTGAAGGTTATGTCCCTCTCCAGGGATGTAAGCTGATACTTCTTGACCGTTAGTTAGTTTAACTCTTGCTACCTTTCTGAGTGCCGAGTTTGGTTTTTTTGGTGTTGTGGTATAAACTCTTGTGCACACTCCTCTTTTTTGAGGGCAGGCTGATAAAGCTGGTACTTTATTTCTTTTTTTTTGTTGAGTCCTACCTTTTCGAACTAACTGATTTATAGTTGGCATGTTTTTCCTTTGTTAAGTGTCTGGAATTAATTTTCCACTACCGTCAACAAAACGTAGGGGTCTTTATAAATTGCAAGAGATAAAGTCAAGAAAATATCAGTATTTTATGCTAATTTTCTACTTTTTCAGCTTGATTTCTTTTACTTAATATTTCTTTGTCTCTTAAACTAGCTATTCTTTCATACTCTGTCGTTGTTCTACCAGTTCCAGCAGGTATCAACCTTCCTACGATAACATTTTCTTTTAAACCATTTAGGTTATCCATTTTACCCAATGTCGCTGCATCAGTTAGAACTTTAGTTGTTTCTTGGAAAGAAGCGGCAGAAATAAATGAAGAAGTCTGAAGACTGGCCTTTGTTATACCTAATAATATTGGTTCAAATTCAGCCTCATTTTTCCCCTGAATTTTTAATTCTTTGTTAATTTTAAGAACATCTTCTTTATGCGCTTGCTCACCTGCCATCAATGTTGAGTCACCTGGATTTTTTATGAGCACTTTTTGAAGCATTTGCCTTGCAATAGTTTCTATATGTTTATCATTTATGTATACTCCTTGAAGTTTATAAACAGATTGAACTTCTCTTACAAGATATCTAGCAAGCTCTTCAACTCCTAATATTCTCAAAATATCATGAGGAACAGAAGTACCTTCAACTAAAATGTCTCCTTTTTTTACATAATCTCCTTCTTGTACATTAAGATATTTTGCTCTTGGAATTAACAACTCAAAAGTATTCTTCTCGTCTAAACTTGAAATAATGAGTCTTCTTTTATTTTTATAATCTTTTCCGAAAGATATTTTACCATCAATTTCACACATAATAGCTGGATCTTTTGGTTTTCTCGCTTCGAATAATTCTGCTACTCTAGGTAAACCACCGGTAATGTCTTTTGTTTTAGAAGACTCTTTAGGAATCCTAGCTAATACTTGACCAGCGTATACATGTTGCTCATCCTCGACACTTAATATTGTATCAATTGACATAGGGTAATTAATAAGATCACTATTTTCATCATCTCTTGTGGTTAAAGAGTCATGAATGTTAATAGCTGGTTTAAAATTTTTTGATTTTGGATTTTGGCTCCAATCAATAACTACTTTGCTTGAAATTCCAGTAGTGTCATCTACTGCTTCTCTAAAGGAAATACCTTGTTTTAAATCAATATATTTAATAAAACCTTCTTTTTCCGCAATAATAGGTAATGTATATGGATCCCACTCAGCTAAAAGCTGATTTGCTTTTACTTTTTCTCCATCCTTAACAAGAATTTTAGATCCAAAGGGAATATTTATTGAAAACTTTTCATTTCCCTCATCTTCAATTTTTATTTTTGCATTTCTACTTAAAATAATTGTATTTGAGAATTTATCTTCAATTAATTTTGCATTTTCGAATTTAATAATTCCACCAATAGGTGACATTGAATTAGACTGCTCAACGGATGAACTTGCAGCTCCTCCTATATGAAAAGTTCTCATTGTTAATTGAGTGCCTGGCTCACCTATAGATTGAGCTGCTATTATCCCAACAGCTTCTCCAACATTTACAGCTGTCCCTCTTGCTAAATCTCTACCATAACATTTTGAACAAATTCCATTTTCAGTTTCACATGTTAGTACAGATCTAATCTTAAGAGATCTAATGCCTAACTTAACTATCTCATCAAGATGCTTCTCCTCAATGATTTCACCTGCCTCAACTAAAATATTTCCATTGGTATCATTCAAATCATTACATGGAGTTCTTCCTAAAACTCTTTCTATCAATGGTGAAGTAATGTTACCTGAATCTACAATTTCTTCAACTAAGACTCCCTTAATAGTTCCACAGTCAAGCTCTCTGATAACTGCATCTTGAGCAACATCAACTAATCTTCTAGTTAAGTAGCCACTGCTCGCAGTTTTAAGGGCTGTGTCAGCAAGACCTTTTCTAGCTCCGTGAGTAGAGGTAAAATACTCCAACACAGATAATCCCTCTTTAAAGTTTGATTTTATAGGATTTTCAATAATTTCTCCAGATGGCTTGGCCATAAGTCCTCTCATACCAGCAAGCTGTTTTAATTGAGCAGCCGAACCTCTTGCACCTGAATGAGCCATCATAAAAACTGAATTTATTGGTTTGTCATCATCAGGATTTGAAATGACATCTAACATTTTATCAGCAACTTTATTAGTACACTCAGACCAAGCATCAACTACTTTATTATATTTTTCTCCTTGTGTTATCAATCCATCTTGATACTGATTTTCATATTCTTGAACTTTGTTTTGAGTTTTATCAAGAAGATTTTGTTTTTCGTCTGGAATAATCAAATCATCTTTACCAAAAGATATGCCAGCTATAGCTGCATATTTGAAGCCAATCTGCATTATATAGTCTGCAAATAGCACTGTCTCTTTTTGTCCACAAAACCTGTATACAGTATCGATAATATTACTCACTTCTTTTTTAGTCAGAACTTTATTTATAAGTTCAAAACTTATATTCTTATTATTCGGCAGTGCATCTGCAAGAATCATTCTGCCTGGAGTTGTGATTACTCTGTGAATTATGTCTGAAGAGTCCTTGAATCTTGATATAATTTTAGTGTGTAAAGTAATGTCTTTATTTTCTAGAGCTTTTAGTATTTCATTGATGTCTAAAAAAGATCTGTTTTCACCTTTTTGTTTTTCTCTCATAATTGATAAATAATATATTCCTAAAACTATATCTTGAGATGGTACAATAATAGGCTTGCCACTTGATGGAGAGAGTATATTGTTAGTGCTCATCATTAATACTCTTGCTTCTAGTTGAGCTTCTAAACTAAGAGGAACATGGACAGCCATTTGATCACCATCAAAATCAGCATTAAAGGCTGTACAAACTAAAGGATGTAGCTGAATTGATTTTCCCTCAATCAGAATTGGTTCAAAAGCTTGAATACCTAATCTATGCAATGTAGGAGCTCTATTTAATAATACTGGATGCTCTCTTATTACTTCTTCTAATATATCCCAAACCCTTGGATCTTCTTTTTCTACAAGTTTTTTTGCAGCTTTTATGGTGTTTGCCCAACCATATGTATCTAATTTATGAAATATAAATGGTTTAAATAATTCTAAAGCCATTTTTTTTGGGATACCACACTGATGAAGTTTAAGGTTTGGACCAACTACAATGACAGACCTTCCGGAATAATCTACTCTTTTACCAAGCAGGTTTTGTCTAAATCGACCTTGCTTACCTTTCAACATATCTGATAATGATTTGAGAGGCCTTTTATTTGTAGAAGTTATAACCCTACCCCTTCTTCCATTATCAAATAAAGCATCGACTGATTCTTGGAGCATCCTCTTCTCATTTCTAATAATTATATCAGGGGCTCTTAAATCTATTAATCTTTTAAGCCTATTATTTCTATTAATTACTCTCCTATAAAGATCATTTAAATCACTGGTTGCGAATCTTCCCCCATCAAGTGGCACAAGAGGTCTAAGCTCTGGCGGTATTACAGGTAAAACTCTTAATATCATCCATTCAGGTTTGTTTTTAGAAACTATAAATGATTCTATTAATTTAATTCTTTTTGTTAGTTTTGTTTTTTTTAATTCAGATTTTGTTTCATTTAACTCATTTCTAGTTTGATCATATTCAGACTCTAAATCAATATTCATTAACATTTGTTCTATGGCTTCTGCACCTATTGCTGCATTAAAAGAATCTTCTCCATATTGGTCTTGGTAATCAATATATTGATCTTCAGATATTACATCACCTTTTTTTAAATCAGTTAGGCCTGGTTCCACTACAATGAATTGTTCAAAATAAAGAACTTTTTCTAGATTCTTTATAGTCATCTCAAGAAGAGTTGCAATTCTACTTGGTAAAGATTTCATAAACCATATATGAGAAACTGGCGCAGCTAACTCTATGTGTCCCATTCTGTCTCTTCTTACTTTTGAAAGAGTTACTTCAACTCCACACTTTTCGCAGATTATACCTCTAAACTTCATTCTTTTGTATTTTCCACACAGGCACTCATAATCTTTGACTGGTCCAAATATTCTAGAACAAAAAAGGCCATCTTTTTCAGGTTTGAAAGTTCTATAGTTTATTGTTTCAGGTTTTTTAATTTCACCAAAAGACCATGATCTAATGTCTTCCGGACTTGCAATAGAGATTTTCAAACTATTAAAATTTTGAACACCTTGATTTTGGTTAAATATATTAATTAATTCTCTATTCATCAACACCTTCTACTTTCTCAATTATTCTACTTGCATTAGATTTATTTTCTTTGAATTCTAAATTTAAACCTAAAGAGCGAAGCTCTTTAACCATTACATTAAATGACTCAGGAGTTCCTGACTCAAAATTATTATCTCCTTTGACAATAGACTCATAAACCTTTGTTCTTCCAGCAACGTCATCGGACTTAATTGTCAATATTTCCTGTAAAGTGTATGCTGCTCCATAAGCCTCTAAAGCCCACACTTCCATTTCTCCAAATCTTTGACCACCAAATTGTGCTTTACCTCCAAGAGGCTGTTGCGTTACTAGACTATAGGGGCCAATTGATCTTGCGTGAATTTTTTCATCAACTAAATGATGAAGTTTTAACATATATACGTAGCCTACAGTAACAGGTCTTTCAAATTTTTCACCTGTCATTCCATCATATAGGATTTCCTGGCCAGTACTTGATACTCCTGAATTTAATAGAAGTGATGTAATATCTTTTTCTTTAGCACCATCGAAAACAGGTGTTGCAAACGGAACTCCATCCTTAAGATTATCTGCAAGTTCTAGAAGCTCATCTTCATTCATCTTTTCTATTTTTTGTTTGTGATTTTTATGTTCATAAATTTCAACAAGTTTATTTTTAAGATCATTCGTTTGTCCATCCAACTTAACCTTTGATATCATTTCTTTTACTTGATTACCCAAAGATGCAGAGGCCCAACCTAAATGTGTCTCTAATATTTGACCAATATTCATTCTACTAGGTACTCCAAGTGGGTTTAAAACTATATCAACGGGTCTTCCATCCTCCAAGTAAGGCATATCCTCAACAGGACATATTTTTGATATTACACCTTTATTACCATGTCTGCCTGCCATTTTATCTCCGGGTTGAAGTTTTCTTTTAACTGCAATAAAAACTTTTATGAGTTTTAATACCCCAGGAAGAAGCTCATCACCGCTTTGGATTTTATCTATTTTATTTTCAAATTTCTGATTTATGTTCCCCAGTTGATTTTGATAATTTTTAACTAATGTATCGATTTGCAACGAAATTTTTTCATTTTCAATATTAATTTTTATTAAATCATTAACATTTAAATTGTCGAGGTCATCAAATTCTAATTTTGTTTTTTTAGTAAAAATATCGAGACCAGACAAAAATGTTTGACCTGTGAGAAGTTCTTTTAGATGATTACCAAAACTTTTTTGAAGGATATAAAGTTCATCATCTCTATCTTTTGATATAATTTCTATTTGAGCATTTTCAATGCTTATAGCTCTTTCATCTTTTTCAATTCCTCTTCTAGAAAAAACTCTAATTTCAACAACAGTTCCTTTAACTCCAGGAGGTACTCTTAAACTGGTATCTTTAACATCAGCAGCTTTTTCACCAAAAATTGCTCTTAGAAGTTTTTCCTCTGGAGTCATTGGTGACTCACCTTTTGGAGTAACTTTACCAACTAAAATATCTCCAGATGCAACCTCAGCTCCAACGTAAACTATTCCAGTTTCATCAAGATTTATGAGCATTTCTTCGTTAGCATTTGGAATATCTCTAGTTACATCTTCTGGTCCTAGTTTGGTATCACGAGCCATTACTTCAAATTCCTCAACATGAATTGATGTAAATACATCGTCTTGAACAACTTTTTCAGATATAAGGATAGAGTCTTCAAAATTATAACCGTTCCAAGGCATAAATGCGACTAAAACATTTCTGCCTAATGCAAGCTCACCTAAATCTGTTGCTGGTCCATCAGCAATAACTTGATTTTTTTCAATGTGATCGCCAACATTAACCAAAGGCTTTTGATTTATACAGGTATTTTGATTAGATCTTTGAAATTTTTCAAGATTATAAATATCGATTTTGTTTAATGAATTATCTTTTTTATCTGTAACTCTTATAACAATTCTATTAGCATCTAACTGATCAACAACACCTTCTCTTTTTGCTACAACTGTAGAGCCACTATCTTTTGCAACGGTATATTCCATCCCAGTTCCAACTAGGGGTGCTTTAGGTTTGATTAGTGGAACTGCTTGTCTCATCATATTAGAACCCATCAATGCTCTATTAGCATCATCATTTTCTAAAAATGGAATCAGAGATGAAGCAACAGAAACTAATTGTTGAGGAGATACATCCATTAAGTCAATTGCATTGATCTCAACATTTATAAATTCTCCATTTTTTCTACAACTTACAATATTATTAATAAATTTTCCTTTTTCATCTACTTCAGAATTAGCTTGTGCTATAACAAAATCTTCTTCATTAATAGCGCTTAAATAGATAACTTTATTTGTAACTTTGCCATCAGAAACAATTCTATATGGAGTTTCAATAAAACCATATTGATTAATTCTAGAGTAAGAGGCTAAACTATTGATTAAACCTATGTTTGCACCTTCTGGGGTTTCAATTGGACAAATTCTACCATAATGAGTTTGATGAACATCTCGAACCTCAAAACCTGCTCTTTCTCTATTCAAACCTCCAGGACCTAAAGCAGAAACCCTTCTCTTGTGGGTAATTTCACTCAGTGGGTTAGTTTGATCCATAAATTGACTTAACTGACTGGTCCCAAAAAACTCTTTGATTGAAGCAACCACAGGTTTTGAATTAATTATGTCCTGTGGCATAATATTATCAACTTCTAATGAACTTAATCTCTCCTTGATTGCTCTGTCCATTTTAAGAAGGCCAACTCTATATTGATTTTCGAGCAATTCACCTACTGATCTTACTCTTCTATTAGATAAATGATCAATGTCATCTATCTCGCCTTTACCATCAATTAAATCATGCATATGTTTCACAACATCTAATATATCTGACTTATCAAGAGTACGTTTCATAATGTCAGTATCTTTCTTGAACTTGGAGTTAATTTTCAATCTTCCAACAGAAGATAAATCGTATCTATCAGAGTTAAAAAATAAATTGTTAAAAAGTAACTCTGCAGTTTCTATAGTAGGAGGCTCACCAGGTCTAAGAATTTTAAATAGTTCGAATAAGGCTTCTTCTCTTGAACGCGCTTTGTCAAGCTGCAATGTGTTCCTAATATAGGAACCTATCTCTATATTATCAACTTTTAATATTTCTATTTTATTAATTTTATTTGACTCTAAAAAATTAATGAAATCTTCATCAATTTCAAAACCTGCTTCATAATAAATTTTACCTGTTTTTTCATCAATTATATCTGAAGCAATGTAGAGGCCAATAAGCGAACTTTCATCTACAGATAAATTAGATATATTTTTTTTCTTAATATCATTAATTATTTTTTGATTAATTTTAGTTCCTTTAGCTATTAATAGCTTTCCGTTAGAGGGGTTAAGTAGATCGAAGTTTAAAATTTTAGATTTATAAAAAGAAAGATTTTCTTTAAATTGCCACATATTATCTATCCTTTTATAAATAATTTTATCATAAAAAGTTGAGAGAATTTCTTCACATGTCATTCCCAGTATTTTTTTGGGATCTGGTTCAATTTTTTTAGCATCACAATCATTAATGTAATTGGATGAAGTATTGCTCAACAAACATTTAAGTAAAGTTGTTACTGGAAATTTTCTTTTTCTATCTATTCTAGCATGAATATTATTTTTGGCATCATGCTCGAAGTCTAGCCAGGAACCTCTATATGGAATAATTCTTGCATTAAATAAAAATTTTCCACTTGTATGAGTTTTTCCATAATCATGATCAAAGAATATACCTGGAGATCGATGCATTTGACTAACAACAACTCTTTCAGTACCGTTAACAACAAAAGTCGCATTTTTTGTCATTAAAGGTATATCACCCATGTAAACTTCTTGTTCCTTTATGTCCCTGACTGACTTAGTTCCTGCAATTTCATCAATATCCCAGATTATAAGTCTGAAATTAACTAGTAAAGGGGCTCCATATGTCATTCCTCTTTGAGAACATTCATCAACATCATATTTTGGAATACCAATATCAAAGCTTACATAATCAACGGTAGCTCTTTCAGTGTAATCATTGATTGGAAAAACTGATTTGAAAATTGCATGTAAACCTGTATTGATTTTTTTTTCAGGTGAAACTTTAAGTTGTAAAAAATTATCAAAAGATCTTTTTTGAACTTCAACTAAATTTGGCAAAGAAGTTACTAGTGGTATTTTGCCAAAAGATTTTCTAATTTTTTTTGAATTAATATAATCGAGACTCATTTATTCACCTTTGTTTAAAATATTAAAAGACCCCCCTAAGAGGGAGATCTTAAAAAATTATTTAAGTTCTACTTTTGCTCCAGCAGCTTCAAGAGCTTTCTTCATTTCCTCAGCCTCAGCCTTAGCAACTCCTTGTTTTAGAGGTTTTGGTGCTCCCTCCACAAGATCCTTAGCTTCTTTTAGGCCTAGAGCAGTAATAGTTCTTACCTCTTTTATGACTGCAATTTTATTAGATCCTGCTTCTGCTAAAACTACATCAAAGTCAGTTTTTTCTTCTGCACCAGCTTCACCAGCTGAAGCAGCAGGTGCTGCTGCGGCAGCCACTGGGGCTGCAGCTGACACACCCCATTTTTCTTCAAGAAGTTTGCTGAGCTCAGCAGCTTCTAAAACAGTTAAAGACGATAACTCGTCTACAATTTTATTTAAATCAGCCATGTTTTCTCCTTTTAAACCTGATTTATACCTAACCCTCGCTTTTAGAACTTACTAATCTAGCCATTTGCCCAGCTGGCTCTCTAACAATTGAAGCTATTTTTTGAGCAGGAGCTGATATAAGTCCAACAATTTTTCCTCTAAGCTCATCCATAGAAGGAAGAGTAGCAAGAAAATTAATTTTCTGCAGATCAATTTTTTCACCATCATAACCGCCACCGATTATTTTGAAATTTACAAATTTTTTTTCAAAGCTAACAGCTACTTTAGCTGGTGCAACTGGATCCTCTGAATATGCAATTGCAGTTGGTCCAGAAAATAGATCAGCCATGTCCTTAAATTTAGTTTGTTTTAACGCGAGTTTTGTAAGTCTGTTCTTAATTACTTTAAATTTTGCACCATTTTTTCTCATTTCTGATCTTAATTGTTCTGACTCGTTAACATTAAGACCTGAATAGTGAGCAACTATTACAGAAGAAGATATTTCTATTTCATCTTTTAAGTTTTGAACAAAATCTTTTTTTTCAGAACGTTTCACTTTCACCTCAGTTATATTTAGGTAAAACCTAAAGTTTGCTGTCTTAAGCTTGCTAATCAAGCTAAGACAAGCCTGTCAAGAAGCCAGTCATGACTCGCTTCAGTCTATGCAGGATATTAAGCCAAAGCTCCTGCAGTCTTTGACAGGTGACAACTTTTCAGTCATCAGTTGAAATAAAACTAACGCAAACTAGCTGTGTTAATTTCTAGTCCAACACCCATAGTTGAAGCTATGGTAACTTTTTTAATAAATGTACCTTTTACCGAGTCTGGCTTATTTTTACTTATCGAATTAAAAAAAGCTTTCAGATTTTGTAACAGATCATTTTTTTCAAAATTCATTTTCCCAAGTCCAGCATGAACTATACCATTTTTATCATTCTTATATTGAACTTGTCCTGATTTAGCGTTTTCAATAGCTAACTTGACATCTTTAGTAACAGTTCCTAATTTTGGATTTGGCATTAAACCTTTTGGTCCTAATATTTTTGCTACTTTACCAACAGAAGGCATCATATCAGGAGTAGCAATCAATAAGTCAAATTCTATTTTACCACTTAAAATTTTTTCAATTAAATCTGTTTCCCCAACTATATCAGCACCGGCATCTTTTGCTTCTAATTGCTTTTCATTATTAGCCAAGACCGCAACATTTATTTTCTTACCTGTTCCTTTTGGAAGACTTATTACACCTCTTATGTTTTGATCTGTCTTGTTAGAATCAATGCCCAAATTTATAGCTACTTCAAAACCCTCTATAAATTTAGCATAAGAATTTTCTTTTAAAATCTCTATAGCATTTAATGGTTCATAAATTTTTGATGTATCGATGATATTTAGCAATTTTTTATTATTTTTTGTTTTTCTCATTTTAACCTTCAATCTCCATACCCATAGAGACAGCTGAACCTTTAACCATATTAATTGCCCCTTTTATGTCTATTGCATTAAGATCTTGCATTTTTTCTTTTGCAATCTTTTCAACTTCTGTAATTGTAACTTTTCCAACAAGACTTCTGCCAGGGGTTGAATTTCCTTTTTTAATTTTTGCAGCTTTTTTAAGATAATAACTAACTGGTGGTAATTTAGTTACAAAATCAAAAGATCTATCTTTATAAGCTGTAATTACAACAGGTATTGGCGCACCTTTTTCTATATCTTTAGTTTTATCATTGAATGCTTTGCAGAAATCCATGATATTCAATCCTCTCTGCCCAAGTGCCGGACCAACAGGCGGGGAAGGGTTCGCTCCGCCAGCAGGGATTTGCAGTTTAATAAAACCTAATATTTCTTTTGCCATATATTTTTCCTTTATTTTTAAACCTTTTCTACTTGCGAATACTCTAAATCTACAGGAGTTGATCTTCCAAATATAGAAACCGCAACTCTTAATCTAGCTTTTTCTTCATCAATTTGTTCAATTTCTCCATTAAAAGATGCAAATGGTCCGTCAATTACCTTAACCTGTTCTCCAACATCATACATAACAGCGGGTCTTGATTTTTCAACACCATCGATTACTTGTTCAGAAATTCTCTTTGCTTCAGCATTGCTAATAGGAACAGGTTTTCCTTTGTTACCCAGAAAACCAGACAACTTAGGGGTATTTTTTATAATATGCCATGTATCATCATTTAAGCTCATCTTAATCAATATATATCCAGGAAAAATTTTTCTTTCAGTATTGACCCTTACTCCTCTTTTTACTTCAACAATATTTTGTGTAGGAACAGATACTTCTTCAATATGATTTGAAATACCAAGTTTAGCAGCTTGATCAACTATACTGTCAGCAACTTTTTTTTCATACCCTGAATAAGCATGTAAAACGTACCACCTACATTTAACCATTTTAAAATCCTGACCCTATCTGAATTATTTTTTTTATTAAAAATGACCAAAGTTGATCAGTTAAAAGAAAAAAAATTGAAAAAAGTAAAATTAGCAATATCACAATAGCAGAAGAGATAAATGTGTCTCTTTTTTGAGGCCATGTTACTTTCTGTAACTCCTGTCTGACTTGTCTAACAAATTGAGCAGGAGATGTTTTTTTCTTTTCAATATTCATATCAGCTTTCTAAAATTTATTTGGCAGGAGTGGCAGGACTTGAACCCGCAGCCCCCGGTTTTGGAGACCGGTGCTCTACCAGTTGAGCTACACTCCTAACATTTGAAATAGCTAAAACCAGTAGAGCGGTCTCAAACACCTATTCAATAATTTCAGCTACAACTCCAGCACCAACAGTTCTACCGCCTTCTCTTATTGCAAATTTCAGACCTTTATCCATTGCAATAGGAGATAACAGAGTAACTTCCATTGCGATGTTATCTCCTGGCATAACCATTTCAGTTCCTTCTGGAAGTTTAATGGTGCCAGTAACATCAGTTGTTCTAAAGTAAAACTGTGGTCTATAATTTGAGAAGAATGGAGTGTGTCTACCACCTTCTTCTTTTTTTAGAACATAAGCTTCAGCCTTAAATTTTGTATGAGGTTTTATTGAACCTGGCTTAGCCAGAACTTGACCTCGCTCAACCTCTTCTCTTTTGGTTCCTCTCAGCAATACACCTACGTTATCACCTGCTTCACCTGAGTCTAAGAGTTTTCTGAACATTTCTACACCAGTACATGTAGTTTTTTGTGCTTCTCTTATTCCTAAGATTTCAATCTCTTCACCAACCTTGATTTGACCTTGTTCAATACGCCCTGTAACAACAGTTCCTCTACCAGAAATTGAAAAAACATCCTCTACTGGCATAAGAAATGGCTGATCAATGGGTCTAGAAGGTTGTGGTATAGACTCATCGACAGCTTTCATAAGCTCAATAATTGAATTTTTACCTATTTCATCATCTCTTCCTTCTAGGGCAGCAAGAGCAGATCCTTTGATGATTGGGATAGTATCACCTGGGAACTCATATGAAGTGAGAAGTTCTCTGATTTCCATTTCAACCAAATCAATTAATTCTTTATCATCAACTTGGTCAACTTTATTCATGTATACAACAAGAGCTGGGACCCCAACTTGTCTTGCCAAAAGAATATGCTCTCTAGTTTGAGGCATAGGTCCGTCAGCTGCATTAACTACAAGAATACCACCGTCCATTTGTGCGGCACCAGTAATCATATTTTTAACGTAATCTGCGTGACCAGGACAATCTA
>CETH01004369.1_pt1 | contig 30396 bp, 30 predicted proteins | sample 361461 | NCBI WGS metagenome assembly CETH01 (sample SAMEA2622695, study PRJEB7988) | marine metagenome | isolation source: saline water (ENVO:00002010), including
AAAAAAAATGTATAAAATAAATTTAATAATGTATTTTTCTTTACTTCAAAATTTTTGGAAAATGACTTCTTACAAGGTGACACTCATTAGTGAAAGTGAAGGTATAAACTCAACTATCGAGGTACCTGATGACCAATATATTTTAGATGCTGCAGAGGAACAAGGAATAGATGTTCCTTATTCTTGTAGAGCAGGTGCATGTTCGACATGTGCAGGAAAAATTACTTCTGGTACCGTTGATCAATCTGACCAAAGTTTTCTTGACGACGACCAATTGGCAGCAGGTTTTGTTTTAACATGTGTGGCTTATCCAACTTCAGATGTAACAATTAGTACTCATGCAGAAGAAGATCTTTACTAGAGAGATAATTAAATATAAATAAATAATTTTATGTGGTTGTAAGTTTATATTTTTCTGTCAACCTCTAATAAGGCACCCAATTAGCAAAATAATGAATAAGTTTAAATTTTTTAAATTTGGTTCAATTCAATCTAGTTTAGGAGGCCAATATAGTTATAAGATCATTGGTCCTTGCTGTAGGCTATATGATAGAGAAGAATTACCCTGGCCATGCTCAAGACTTGCTTGGAGAAGCAAAGAACCGAGCTGGAGAAGAATTGGTGCAAGATTTGTTGCGGATATGGCCTCTAGAAAATGTCCATCTTACTCAGTAGTAATTTTAGAACCAGGTTCAAAACCAGTTGAGACTGTGAAAACCTTCTTTTCAGATAAGTTTTCGATTGAGATGCAAGAGTGGTGGTATAGCAAAAAACCAGGCTCAAGGGAACCTGGTAATGTCTTTCCTTCAAATATTTAATTTGATATTAAGCTTTTGGCTTAGGAGGAGTATAGCCTTTTAAGCCAGCACATTCGAGGCTGTCAAAAGTATCAACGCCAGTTTTTGAATTAGTTCCTGAAGCTCTAGAACAAAGTGCTTTTCTTTGTGATAAATCTAGGTTAGCGTTTGTAAAGTCAGTTCCTTCAATAACAGCTCCATCGAAAACACTTTTCATAAGCTCACCATTTGTTAAGTCCGCGTCAGAAAGATCAGCATTATCAAATCTAGTAGCATATGCAATTAAATCTTTCATATTTGCTCCTTTGAAACTTGAGTTTTTTGCAGTTGTTACACTCATGTATGCACCCTGCAAATTGACCTCTCCAAGGTCTTGGCTAGATAAATCATATTTAACGTATTCAGTATTCTGAAGATCCTTACCACGATAATCCTCTTTTAATACATCAACTGATGAAGGATCACTAGGGTAAAGAGCATTTACTGATATTGGATTTATTAGTAACCCAAACATCAATGGAAGAAAAATTAAAAGTCTTGTAAAAGACTTTTTAAGGAAAGAAAAATTTGAAACCATTTCGATCTAAATCAATTTATGAAATACTATATGGCTATTATTTCATGAGTTGGCCATATAAAATACTTCTTCTAACGAACTGTTGCAGTTCATCTAATTTCTGTAGTTAAAAAATCTTTAGCTAGAAATGTATTTGGAAAGATTTCTTTTGCCTCTTTTAGTAAATCTATTGGTGTTATTAGGCTCTTGGAAGTATATCTTGGACTTAGATGAGTTAATATTAGTTTTTTTGCATTTGATAATAAAGCAGTTTTTGCAGCCATTATAGTTGTCGAGTGTAATTTTTTTACTGCCATATTTGTATCTTTTTCTGAAAATGTTGATTCATGTACTAATAAATCTGCATTTTTTGAGAGCTTTATGGCTGTTTCGGTAAAAATAGTATCTGTGCAATAAACAAAACTTTCACCTTTTCTTGGTTTGCCGCAAAAATCATTTCCATTAAATACTCTCCCATCACTAAGTTTTACTTCTTTGCCAGCTTGTAACTCTGAATAAATGGGACCAGGAGGAATTGCTAATTTGATTGCTTTATCGATATTAAATTTACCAGGTTTATCTTTTTCATTTACCCTATATCCATAAGCAGGCAATCTATGTTTTAAGCAAGCGCAAGTAACTGTAATTTGATCATCCTCAAATAAATTAGTACTGTTTAATGCAAATTTCTCAACTTCAAAAAAATATAAAGGGAAAGTTATAGAACAATAACTATTTTTTAATGCAGATAAGATGAAATTCTTTAGATCTTTAGGACCATATATTTCGATACCTTGACTATTCCCTGATAAACCTAAAGTGGCTAATAAGCCAGGCAAACCATAAATATGGTCTCCATGCATATGAGTTATGAATATCTTTTTTATTTGCGAAGATTTAATATCACTTTTCATTAGTTGCAGTTGAGTACCCTCTCCACAATCAAATAACCATACTTCAGCTTTTTGTGAGAGTTTTAGAGCTAGAGAAGAAACATTTCTTGTTAATGTTGGGACTCCAGAACTAGTTCCTAGGAAGGTAATGTTCACTTATGAAAATATTTTTGTATTTTATGTCTAGATTAAATCTAAACTTTTAATCAAGCATAGGCAAATTCAAAATTTGTTTTTTAAACAAAGTGGAAATTAAAATCAAAAAATTAATTTATCAATATATATTTATATGCACATTACCTTTTATTATATTTAATCAGAAAACTGTTGAAGCTTCTAATGAGCCAATAATTAGAGTGCTGATTGCAAGAAATAATAATTTAAGAGTTAGATCAGATAGATCAATACCTCTAATCATTAAGGGAAATCAATTTTTTAATAAAAGAGTAAAAGGTCTTACAATTAAAAATATAAATAATAAAAAAGTATTTTTTTTTGATAAAGATTCTTCAAAATTATATAATTTAAGAAATATGTTATCAATTAAATCTTTTGATAAAAGAGGTATTTGGGTTGGCAATAAAAGATATCTAGGGATAATAAACATTATTTTAAAAGATAACAAAATTCATGTTGTAAATAAAATTGGAATTGAACAATACCTTAATAGTGTGGTTGGCGCTGAAATGCCCTATAGATGGCCTCTAGAAGCATTAAAAGCTCAAGCAATAGCATCTAGGACCTATGCATTAAAGAAAAAAAAAGGGAATACTTTGTTTGATATTGACTCAACTCAAAAAGATCAAGTTTATAAAGGGCTTGAGTCAAGAACCATTAGAACAAAAAAGGCGGTAAGAGCTACAAGAACATTAGTGATGACACATAATAATAAATTAATTAATGCTCTATTTCATAGTAGTTCTGGAGGTCAAACAGAAAATAGTGAAGATGTATGGAGCAATAAATATGATTACTTAAGAAGCGTCAAAGACTTTGACATAAATAATCCAAAACTATACTGGAAGAAATCTTTCTCAAATAAGAAATTAAAAAAATTGTTTCCTTTAATTGGAGGCATTGATAAATTAAGAATCTTAAAAAAAACGAGAACAGGTAGAATAAAGTTACTTGAAATTACCGGAGAAAATGGGTCTAAAGAGATATTAGGAAAAGACTTCAGATCTAAACTTCAATTAAAAAGTACACTTTTCAATTATTCTTTTATTAAGCTTAATTCTACAGAAGGAATTAATTTAGAAAATGCTTCTAAAGATTACTTTATAATCTCGGGGAAAGGATCTGGGCATGGAGTTGGTATGAGTCAATGGGGTGCAAAATATATGGCTACAAATGGAGCAAATGCTGATCGAATACTAAAACACTTCTATACAGGGATTAAAGTTAAACCATTTAAAAATATTTATAAATGAAATTATTTCGCATTAAGAACAATTTTTGGTTGTAAATAATTATTTTCTCCCTTTATCAAAATTCCTATTCCCAAAAGTTTGTTGGAAGCATCAATAACTTTTATGAGTTTTTGGGATTGATTTTTTTTATTAAAGATAAGGTCTTCTATACATTTTATCTTTCGCCCAGTCTCCCAATAATTAATATCTTTTGATTCATTGACTATAAAGCCTGGGAGATGATCAAGAGTCTTAATTATTGGAATAATAAACTTATTAACGCTTTTCTCTTTTTCATGTAAATCTTCAAGTTTAAAAGATTTATTTATATTAAATCCTGATGATGAGGTTCTCTCAAGAAAAGATAAACAACCTTCTGAACCTATTGATTTGCCAATATCTCTAGCAAGGGATCTAATATATGTTCCTGAGGAGCATTTTACAGTTATGTCTAATAAGCCCTTTTCTTGATCCCAATTGTTGAGAATTAGTTCCATTATATTAACTTCCCTCGAAGGTAGTTCGAAATCTTCATTTCGGAATGATTTTTGATATGCTCTCTCTCCATTTACATGGATACTTGAGACTTTTGGAGGTACTTGTTTAATAATTCCACGGAAATGATTTAAAGATTCATCTATATCTTTAAAACTTAAAATAGGCCAATCTTTTGTCTTAATAATCTCACCATGTATGTCATCAGTGCTTGTCTTAATACCAAGTTGGATTTTACCAAAATAAATTTTAACTTTAGGTAGATATTGAATAAATCTTGTTGCATTTCCTACAGCAATAGGTAGTACGCCTGTAACTTCTGGATCTAAAGTTCCAGCATGTCCTACTTTTTTGATATTAAGAATTTTTCTGATTTGTTTTACACAATCATGTGAGGTACATCCCTTACTTTTATTTAAAATTAAAAAGCCATTTGGATCATTCATTTTTGATATGAAGATTTATGTTATTAATAAGTTTTTATTTTATTATTTTTAATAAGGAAACTCAATTATTTAAATTTGGAAAATAAAATTATAATAGATCAATTTATTGAAAATGCTTTTCAACTGAAAGAACACTTGGCTCACTTTTTATCTATTGAGCAAATTGAATTGGATAAATTTCTGGAGAATGCAAAGTTAGAATTAGCAAATTTACATCCAGGTGATAATTTGATTGATTGTGCTGATTTTTACAAAGATATTGTTGGAGATAAACATTTGGCTGATTTGGCTGCTTGGCACATAAGTAGTAAAGAATATATTGCAGATACTCTAAAATTACAACAAATGTTTTCTAAAAATTTAGTTTTAGACTTTGGAGGTGGAATAGGAACTCATGCAATCGCAAATGCATTGTCAGATGATGTAGAACATGTGTTTTTTGTTGACATTAATAAAACTAATAGAGAATTTGTTAGATATAGATCAAGAAATTTAGGTTTAGGGAAGAAAATATCTTTCTATAATTCTATTGAAGATACAAACATATCAAAATTTGATACTGTAGTTTGTCTGGATGTTTTAGAGCACTTAAGTAATCCTTCAGATCAACTTGAAACTTTTCATAAAATCATGAAAAATGATTCGAACGCTCTATTTAATTGGTATTTCTATAAAGGAGATAACAATGAATATCCATTTCATATTGATAAAAAAGATATTGTTAATAGATTTTTTGAAGTTCTTCAAAAGAAATATATTGAAGTATTTCATCCAATATTAATTACTGCAAGATGTTATAGAAAATTTTCTTAAGTATCTAAACTACTACATTTATTCTTTTTCTATTTTGGAGATTTCTTTTTATACTTTCGAAATTAACAATTCCATCTTTTAAAGCAAATAAGGTATCATCTTTACCTTTACCAACATTATTGCCAGGTAAAAAAGATGTACCTCTTTGACGAATAAGAATCGAACCTGCTGTTACTTTTTCTCCACCAAAAGCTTTGACACCTAATCTTTTTGAATTAGAGTCTCTTCCATTTCTTGTTGAACCAGTTCCTTTTTTGTGAGCCATTTTTAAAAGTTAAACTAAATCTTTGAGCTTTTCTTCTTAACAGTAGCCGATTTTTTTGTGGTTTCCGACTTAGTTGCCGTTTTGGAAGAACTCTTTTGTATTTTTATTGATTTTACCATAACTCTAGTTAAATCTTGCCTGTGACCCATCTTTCTTCTTGTCTTTTTCTTTGGTCTCATTTTATAAACAATTATTTTTTTATCTCTTTTATGAGAAAGAACCTCTAATTCAATCTTTGCATTTTTGATATAGGGCTTCCCTATGGTTATTTGTTCATTTTCCTTTACCAATAAAATATTTTCTAGAGTGATTTTATCTTTTACTTTTGCATCGATTCTATTTAGATCATAATATCTATTGACTTCAAACAAGATTTGTTTCCCTGAAGTCTCGGCAATAGCGAATAGGATATCTTTTTGATCAGATTTTGTGGTTGATTTTGTTGTAGTCATTTAGTGTTGGACGCATTTAGGTTCAAATTTAAAAAAATGATTATACCTAACTTGCAATCATTAATTTATACTATTTTCTTATTTGGTAGTGTCATTAGTCAAGATCTAACTACAATAGTTTTTATAAAGATTTTATTAATTTAAATGGTTGCAAGAAAAACTTATATTTTAAAACTATATGTAGCAGGTAATACTCCTAATTCGATGAGAGCTTTAAATACCCTTAAAGAGATTTTAAAAACAGAATTCAAAGGGGTTTATGCTTTAAAAGTAATTGATGTATTAAAAAGCCCTCAATTGGCCGAAGAAGATAAAATTTTAGCGACACCGACCTTAGCAAAAATATTACCGCCCCCTGTTAGACGAATAATTGGAGATTTATCAGATAGAGAAAAAGTATTAATAGGATTAGATTTACTTTTTGATGTTTTAAATGAATCTGAAATAAAGGAATAAGAACAAAATTTAAATATAACCTATAATATTAAAACTAAGATTAATTAGAATTAAGAAAAAAACATTTTGAATATTACTTTATGAAAGATAACGCACAAAATAAGTCAAATAAAATGCAGGTTCAAAAGTTACCAACTGGTATTGAGGGCTTTGATGATGTCTGTAGAGGAGGATTACCTACTTCAAGAAGTACTCTTGTAAGTGGGACATCAGGTACTGGAAAGACTGTCTTTTCACTTCAATACTTACATCATGGGATCTTCAATTTTGATGAGCCTGGAATCTTTGTAACTTTTGAAGAATCTCCTTTAGACATTATTAGAAATGCTGCAAGTTTTGGATGGGATTTACAAGAACTTATTGATCAAAATAAACTATTCATTCTAGATGCTTCTCCTGACCCTGATGGACAGGATGTTGCTGGCAACTTTGATCTTTCTGGTTTAATTGAAAGAATAAGCTACGCTATTAGAAAATACAAAGCAAAAAGAGTAGCCATAGATTCTATTACAGCAGTTTTCCAACAATATGATGCTATTTATGTGGTTAGAAGAGAAATTTTTAGATTAATAGCAAGATTAAAAGAAATAGGGGTTACTACAGTTATGACAACTGAAAGAGTTGATGATTACGGACCAATAGCAAGATATGGTGTTGAAGAATTTGTATCTGACAATGTTGTTTTGCTGAGGAATGTTCTTGAATCAGAGAAGAGAAGAAGAACTTTAGAAGTTTTAAAGTTAAGAGGTACAACTCATATGAAGGGAGAATTCCCATTCACGATGGGTGAAGATGGTATAAGTGTATTTCCTCTCGGAGCAATGAGATTGACTCAAAGATCATCTAACGTTCGGATAAGCTCTGGTGTTGGTGATTTAGATGAAATGTGTGGGGGTGGTTATTTCCAAGACTCAATTATTTTAGCTACTGGCGCAACTGGTACAGGTAAAACCATGCTAGTTTCAAAATTTATCGAGGATGCTTATCAGCATAAAGAGCGGGCTATTCTATTCGCCTACGAAGAATCTAGGGCGCAATTATTGAGAAATGCAACAAGTTGGGGAATAGATTTTGAGAAGATGGAAAGTGATGGACTTTTAAAAATTATTTGTGCTTATCCTGAATCCACTGGATTAGAAGATCATTTGCAAATAATTAAAACGCAAATAAATCAATTCAAACCTTCTAGAATGGCTATCGATTCTTTATCAGCATTAGCAAGAGGTGTGAGCTTAAATGCATTTAGACAATTCGTAATAGGTGTAACCGGTTATGCAAAGCAGGAGGAAATAGCAGGCTTCTTTACTAATACTGCTGAGGAGTTTATGGGTAGCCATTCAATCACAGACTCTCATATTTCTACTATTACAGATACTATACTTTTACTTCAATATGTTGAAATAAAGGGGGAAATGGCAAGAGCTATAAATGTCTTTAAAATGAGAGGCTCATGGCATGATAAAAGAATTAGGGAATTTATTATTACAAGTAATGGGCCTGAAATAAAGGATTCCTTTTCTAATTTTGAACAAATTTTTAGTGGTGCCCCCCATAGAGTTCTCCCTGATGAAAATTTACCAAATGTTTTTAAGGGAATTGAGAAGGGTTAAATTAGTTTTTCAACTTCTACATTAGATAAACTTTTTTCACTATTTAATGCATTAGTAAGGATTTCATCTTTATCGGATTGCTCTAAAGGTAAATCAAACCAGAAAGTTGTTCCAATATCTGTTTCACTAGCCATTCGTATTTCTCCCCCGTGCTTCTGAATAATTCCTCTGACTATTGATAAACCTAATCCTGTCCCTTGTTCGGTATGCACAGCATTTTCAACTCTGTAAAAGCGATCGAATATTTTTTCTTGATCAGTCTGGGAAATACCACATCCGGTATCAGCAATTTCAATTCTTACTTTTGGTAGAGGAGATACTAATTCACATTGTGGGGCATTTTTTATCTCATTAGGAGGATTTGCGGGACAAGAGTCAGGCCATGTATAAGCTCTGATCATTAAAGTACTATTTTTAGGACTAAACTTCAATCCATTTCCTAATAAATTATCAAAAACTTGGAGTAATAAATCCCAATTACCTAATATCGCAGGTAAATTTTCTTCAATATCTTTAGCTAGTGCAACATCTTTTTCCGTCGCGTTAAGTCTATAGTTTCTAAGAGTTTGTTCAATAGCCGGCTTAATATCCATAGATTCTAATTGCACAATTTTCCCAGACTCTAGTCTTGATAAATCTAAAACGTCATTTACTAATCTTGTTAATCGATCTGTTTCTGAATTCGCAATGCTTAAGAAGTCAAGCTGTTCCTCATTTGATAATTGATCTTTGAGATCATAAAGCGTCTCAACATAGCTTTTAATGTTAAATAAAGGAGTCCTTAACTCATGAGAAACGTTGCTTATAAATCTATTTTGCGCGGCATTTAGTTCAACTTCTCTGGTTAAGTCCTGAACGGTGACTGCTATTCCCTTTAATTCACCTTTGCTACTATCCAAAACTGATTGTAAAACAATTCTTAAAGTTCTTGGAGGTTCACCTAAGCTGCACCTTATGTCATCACTTTCTTTCTCTTTTTTTAAAATTGATTCGATAGTGGAATGTAAATCGTTTGATAGGATTTCTGGAATTTCATTTAGTAAATCTTTACCTTCCAGATATCTACCTTCCCACCTGAATAGTCTTTTCGCTGTCGGATTGGCAAGAACTATTTTGCCTTTAGAATCTAGTAAAATGGCCCCGTCGGCCATTGTAGCTATTAGAGATTGCTGTTTGATTTGTGCAGCTTTTAACTCATCTATATTTGCGGCATCGTAATTCTCGAGTTGAGAAGCCATATTATTAAAACAAGTGAGTAATTCTCCAAGTTCTCCTGTCATTGGTAAAGTTATCCTAGATTTAAAATTCCCTTGCGATATATCTCTCACTCCCCTTACTAATTCTCGAACAGGCCGCGTGATCGTTAACGCATTAAATACAGCTCCTAATATTACTAATACCCATATTGAGATAAATACAGCGACAGTTACTTCTCTTGTCAGTGCAGCACTAGCGATAGCTTTTTTGTTTGGTGTTACTCCTAACGCTAAAGTCCCTAAATATTGACCTTTCCACAACATAGGAACAAAAACATCTGTAACTTGTCCTTGAGGAGTACTGTGCTGTCTTACTAACGGAAATTGAGGTCTTTTTTTTAGTTCTGAAGGTAGCTTTAGTTTACGAGTTAGTTGGAATTGATTATTTGAATTATTTGGCGTAGCACTTATAGGGATTCCAAGTTGAACAATATCGTTAGCATCTGTAAAGAATATATATCTTAAGTTTCTACTTGATCTCCAGAATTTTTCTGCAACATTAGAAATCTCATTTTTTTGGTTATTTGCTACAAGTTCTGTGACATTGCCTGAAAGAAGTAATCCTAAATCTCTTGCATATCTAGTATCATTCATGCCAGCATCTCTTTGTATACTGTTTAATGCAAAGAAAGTTATGCCTGTCATTAAAAGGCTAACAGCAAGAGTCGCAATAGCTAATAATTTTGTTCTTAAGCTAAAGCCGCTCCACCAATGAATTACTTTTTCCCACCAATATTTATTTGAAATATTATTTTCACGATTGTCTGAAAATAATATATCTGTTTTTTTACTTTCCATATATTCAAGTCTCCTTTGAAAAATTTTTTCTAACTTGATGGCCAATATCTTTTCTATAAAAAATCCCTTTATAATTTATTTTATTTATAAAATTATAAATATTTTCAAAAACATTATCAAAATTTTCACCTTGGCTTACTATGCTTAAAACCCTACCGCCATTGGTTACTAATGTCCCTGATTCTTCGAGCTTAGTTCCTGAATGGAAAATTTGTATATCGTCTCTATCTTGCTGATTTAAGTCAATGGTATATCCAACCTCGTAATTTAAAGGATATCCTTTAGATGCTGCGATAACGCAAGCACTAACTTTTTTAGGTTGGATCATTTTTAAATCACTACACAAGTTACCGCTGGAGGCTTGGTACAAAATTTCTACAAAATCCTTATTCATTAAAGGCATGATTGTTTGGCATTCAGGATCACCAAATCTACAATTATATTCTATAACTTTTGGTCCATTATCTGTGATCATTAATCCAAAATAAATGACACCTTTATAGTCAATTTCTCTTTTAATAAGTTCTTTGATAGTAGGATCAATAATCTCATTTTTTATTAATTGAAGTTCTTTTTCTGTGATTAATGGAGTTGGCGAATAAGCTCCCATTCCTCCAGTATTGAGACCTTTATCTCCTTCCTCTAACCTTTTATGATCTTGTGCTGTAGGTAAGAGAATATATTTAAGACCATCACTTATGGCAAAAATAGAGACTTCTGGTCCCTCTATTTTCTCTTCTAGAACTATAACTTTGCCAGCTTCACCAAATCTTCCATCTAATATCTCTATAGTCCTCTGAAGAGTTTCCTCTCTGGTCTTACAAATAAAAACTCCTTTACCAGAAGCTAACCCATCTGCCTTCACAACAAGTGGATTAATGTTTGAGAAAATAACTTTTTTAGCGTCTTCAATTGAATTAATCTCCCAAGATTTTGCAGTTGGAATTTTCCCTTCTTTCATAAAACTTTTTGCCCATGCTTTACTTGACTCTAGTCTTGCTCCTTTCGCTCCTGGACCAAAAACTAAAAAATTATTTGCTCTAAGAATATCGGCTAATCCATCGGCTAAAGGGGTTTCAGGTCCAATTACAATAAGGTCAATTTCAAGTCTAATTAATTCTGCAACCAACAAATTAGTGTTTTTGTAATCTAATTTTAATGACTTGCATTTTTGGATAAATTCAGATCCACCATTGCCTGGGATTAAGAAAATATTGTTAATTGAATCATTTTTTTGTATTGCCCAGGCTAAGGAATTTTCTCTCCCGCCATTTCCAATAATGGCTACATTTTCTAGTTTCATTGATTTCTTCTCGGTAAAATAATCATCTTTATTTAAGTTTTAAAACAATCCATAGTCTCAAAAGAAAATAAATAATTTGTAAAACTTGTATATTATGAAAAATTTTTATTTATTAGTTAACCTTATTATATTCTAATGGTTATTCTATTTAAAAAATAATTTCTTATGGATGCTAAAAAAAAATTGATTTATGAAGGTAAAGCAAAAAGAATTTTTGAACATGTAGATAAAGATAAAGTAATTATTGAATTTAAAGATGATGCAACAGCATTTAATTCTCAAAAAAAAGCTGAATTTAAAGGGAAAGGGGAACTAAATTGTCAAATAAGTAATAATATTTTTGAATACCTTATTCAATTTGATATTCCGACTCACTTCATAAATGTTATTGATGAAAAATCAATAGTTGCTGAAAAGATTAATATTATCCCACTTGAAATTGTACTTAGAAATGTAGCCTTTGGCTCTATTTGTCGACAGACACATATTAAACCTGGAACGGAGTTTAGAGAGCCATTAATAGATTTTTATTTAAAAGATGATGATCTTGAAGATCCCCTTCTAACAAGAGATAGAATAAAAGCCTTACAAATTATTAATTTGGAAGAATTAGTTTATATAGAAGAAATTACTTATAAAATAAATAATATACTTAAAGAATTTTTCTTTAAAATTGATCTCAAGCTTGTAGATTTTAAATTAGAATTTGGAAAAAATTCCACTGGAGATATAGTCTTAGCAGATGAATTTAGCCCTGATAATTCTAGATTATGGGATCTTAAGACAGAAAATGTTAAAATGAGAAGCCTAGACAAAGATCGTTTTAGAAATGATTTAGGAGACTTAATTGAAGCTTACACTGAAATTAATAATAGAATAAATAATTTCATTGGCTCTAATCGATAAATTTTTCTTTAAATCAAAATTTGATTTTAATTCCTATGACAAATCATCCAATTAAAGCAAAAAAAGTATTAACAAGTTTTGGATTCTTCACCTTGATAGTTATTTCAAATAATTCTGATTTGCATGCTAGATATAATATTGCGAAAAAATTTCATAGTAATAATTTAAAAATTAATAATTACGATGTTGATTCTAATTTTTTAAATTCAAACTATCATCTCAATAAAACTGATCAAATAAATAATCAAAAATATCTTTTAGCTAAAGAAGAAATTAAAGAAGATTCTGCAAATGTTTTGATTTCTGAAATAATTATTAAAGGTTGGGAAGATCATCCCGAAGGAAGGAAATTAGAACTCGTTGCTTATGATTCTATGAGTATCAAACCAGGAACCCTAGTTAATAATGCAAAATTAAAAAAAGATCTGAATGCAATATATTTGAGTGGATTATTTTCTGGGGTAAAATTTAAAACAGAAGACGGCCCTCTTGGAGTTAGATTAATAGTAAGCATAATTCCTAATCCTATTTTCAGAGATGTCAAAATAAGTCCCTCTGATGTAATCATTTCTCAAGAATTTATAAATAAAACTTTTAAAAAATATTATGGGAAAACACTAAATCTAAATATATTGCAAGAAAAAATTAATGATTTAAAAAAATGGTATGAAGAAAAAGGTTATTCCCTCGCGAGAATTGGTGGACCGGAAAGGATTTCTGAAGATGGAGTTGTTCAATTGAAGATTAATGAAGGAATAGTATCAAAAATAGAATTGAGATTCATTGGCGCTGATGAAAAAATAAGAAAAGGGAAAACAAAAGATTGGGTTATAAAAAGAGAATTAAAAACTAATCCAAAATCCATTTTTAATAGAAAAATTCTTGAAGAAGATATCAAAAGACTTTATGCAACTTCTTTATTTAATGATATTAAGGTATCACTAGGCCCAGATGAATTAAATCCTAGTCAAGTAATAATTACTCTTGATATCAGTGAGCAAAAAACGGGGTCTTTGACCGGAGGTATTGGATTTTCAAATACTGCTGGAATTTTTGCGCAAGTAGGTTTTCAAGAAAGTAATACATTTGGGAGGTCTTGGTCAACTAATCTTGGTTTGAACTTTGGTGAATATTCAACAACCTATAATTTTTCAATATATGATCCCTGGATTAAAGGTGATAAACATAAAACTTCTTTTAGGACAAATATCTACTTAAGTAGAGATTATCCTCAGGAATTTACCAGTGAAAAAAACGGAAGATTTTATGGAGTGAAAGATTTTTATCAAGCTAGTGGTGATAATGTTGCGACTGAAATAACAGGAAATTACAATTCAGTAGCTGCGGCTAAAAAAGCTGATCCAAATTCAAGTTGGTTTGATTACGAGGGCGCTTCAATCGTATTAGAGAATGTTGGTGGAGGATTTTCTTTTGCAAGACCCTTAAATGGAGGAGATCCTTTTAAAGACTCTCCTTGGAGAATTTTAGGAGGTATGAATTTTAAAAAGGTTTCAATTATTGACAGTGGTGGAAATGCTAGGCCTTATGGAACTGCATCAAGTAAAACTACTACCCGTAATGTTAGTGAAATTATATGTATTGGATATAAAGATAAAGATGGCGTATGCCCTTCAGAAAATAAGTTAGTTAGTTTTTTAGCAACTGCTTCACGTACTAATGTCGATAGCGTGTCAAATCCAACTACTGGCAATATTTTTAAAGTAGCAACTGAGCAGTTCGTTTCTGTTGGAAATGATTCTCCAACTTTTAATAGAATGAGAGCATCTTACGCTTGGTTTATACCTACTAAGTTATTAAATCTCACAAAAGGTTGCAAATCTGGAGAATCAGATAGTAAAAATTGTCCACAAACCTTGGCGTTTCAATTAAAAATGGGAACAATTATTGGTGAATTACCTCCTTATGAATCATTTTGTCTTGGAGGATCGTCTTCAGTTAGGGGATGGGGTAATTGTGAACTTGGTGTTAGTAAATCTTTCGCGGAAGCAACGGCTGAATATAGATTTCCTGTTTGGAGAATGATATCTGCCGCTTTCTTTGCTGATGCAGGTAGTGACTTTGGAACACAAAATGATGTCCCTGGAAAACCTGGTAAATTATTAAAGAAATCTGGGGCTGGATATTCCCTCGGTGCGGGAATCGGCATAAAAACTCCCGTTGGGCCAATAAGATTAGATGCAGCTTCTCAAGATTTAAGTGGTAATATGCGTTATACAGTAGGAGTTGGTTGGAAATTTTAAGTGTTTTCTTGGCCCTCTAACTATGAATCTTGTTTTACTATCTCTGGATCAATCACTAGAGAGGGAATTGGATTGCATAGTGGTGAAAAGACAAAGATAAAAATTACTCCTTATGATGAAGAGGGTTATTTTGTGTCATTTTCGGATAAACCTAACGATATATTTAAATTAGAACAAAAATTAATTGGTAGTACTATGTTATGTACTGCTGTTAAATTAGGTAAGAGAAATCTTTATACAATTGAACATCTTTTATCTTCTTTGGCAGGATGTGGTTTAAGTTATATCCATTTTGAAGTGGATGGAAGGGAAATACCACTTTTGGATGGATCAGCTATTGAGTGGGTAAAAGCATTTGAAGAAGTAGGGGTAAAAAGAGTGCCAAAACCCTTAAATTTTATGAGAGAAATTAATGAATCTAAAATTTTTAATAAAGATAGTTCAGTTATAGCAGCAACTCCCTCTTCAAAGCTAACTATTATATCTACGATTGATTTCCCCTATAAGGCAATTGGTAAGCAAACGTTTGTTATTGATTTAAATCCAAAACGTTTTGTAGAGATGATTGCTCCAGCAAGAACATTTGGTTTTAAAGATCAATTTCAAGAATTAAGTGAATTAGGACTTATAAAAGGAGGTAGTTTAGAAAATGCTCTTGTTTGCGATGGTGAAAATTGGGTTAATCCTCCATTAAGATTTGATGATGAACCAATAAGACATAAGATTTTAGATTTAATAGGGGACCTAGCTTTGGTAGGGTTACCTAAGGCTCAAATTTTAGTCTATAAAGGATCTCATTCCTTAAATGCTCTTTTGGCTTCTTCTCTTTAAAGTTAATTATTTTTACCTTGGACAAACAAATTACTCTTCCAAAAAATCAACTCTCTTCAGAGGAAATACTTGGACTTTTACCACATAGATATCCTTTCGCTTTGGTTGATAAAGTTATAGAACATATACCTGGCGAAAAGGCAGTAGCAATCAAAAATATAACTATAAATGAACCTCAATTTCAAGGCCATTTCCCTGATAGGCCATTAATGCCAGGAGTTCTAATAGTTGAGTCGATGGCACAAGTAGGTGGACTTATAGTAACTCAAATGCCTGAGTTGCCTAAAGGCTTGTTTGTCTTTGCTGGTATTGATAATGTCAAATTTCGAAGACCTGTTGTTCCAGGGGATCAATTGGTTATTTCTTGTCACCTACTAAGTATAAAAAGAAAAAGATTCGGTAAAGTTAGAGGGGAAGCACATGTTGAAGGGAAACTTGTTTGTTCTGGTGAATTAATGTTTTCTTTAGTTATTTAAAAATGAATAAAAACAGTAATACTGAATTTATTAGAGACAATAATGTAGAAATACATTCTAGTGCATTCGTTGACTCAAAAGCCCAAATACACAGTGGTGTAAAAGTTGAACAAGGAGCAATTATTGGTCCGAATGTAATAATTGAATCTGGGACAAGAATAGGTCCTAATGCGGTAATCCAAGGAAAAACCAAAATTGGTAAAAATAATATCATTTTTCCTAGCGCATTTATTGGTTTAGAACCTCAAGATTTAAAATACAAAGGTGCTGATTCAGAGCTAATTATTGGTGATAATAATACTTTTAGAGAATGTGTAACTATTAATAAAGCAACTGATGAACACGAACAAACAGTAATAGGAAATAATAATTTGTTGATGGCCTATACTCATATAGGACATAATTGTCATATTGGAAATAACACAGTTTTATCAAATAGTGTGCAGGTCGCAGGTCATGTAAAAATTGAAGATAATGCTATTGTTGGAGGATGCTTGGGAATTCATCAATTTGTTCATATTGGTTACTTGGCGATGGTAGGAGGAATGACAAGAGTAGATAGAGATGTTCCTCCATTTTCTCTGGCAGAGGGCCACCCTGGACGCTTAAGAGGATTAAATAGAGTAGGAATTAAGAGAAGCTCTTTAATTGAAAATAATCTTTTAGATCAGAAGTTATTACAAAAAATATGGAATCTCTTATTTAAATCTGAGTTTGTGGTTTCTAAGGCACTAGATTTGGCTATGAGAGAAGATTTAGATGTCTCATCAAATAAATTATGTAATTTTGTAAGAGAATCAATTTCTAAAAACAGAAGAGGTTTTATGCCTGCAATTAACTCATGAACAAAAAGATTTTTATAAGTACTGGCGAGGTTTCTGGAGATTTGCATGGCAGTTTATTAGCAAGGGCTCTTATAAATGAAAGTAAAAAAAGATCAATAGATATTAATATCTTGGGTTTGGGTGGGCAAAGAATGGCAGAGGCAGGAGTTAAGATTTTTCATGATACAACTTCTATAAGTGCTATTGGTATTTGGGAAGCTTTACCTTTGGTTCTTCCTACACTCAAGATACAGAAAAAATTTTATGATTATTTGATATCACATTCTCCTGATTGTTTAATTTTGATTGATTATATGGGGCCAAATATTAATATAGGAAGAAAATTAAGAAGACAAAAAAATACAATTCCTATTTATTATTACATTGCACCTCAAGAATGGGCTTGGAGAGTAGGAAATAATTCAACAACAGATCTTATAAGTTTCTCTGATAAGATTTTTGCAATTTTTAAACAAGAAGCTGCTTTCTATAAGAGAAGGGGAGGAAATGTTTCCTGGATTGGTCATCCTATGATGGATTTAACAAAGAAACTTCCTTCTAAGAAAGATGCTAGAAAATTTCTAAAGCTAAAAAATAATCAAAATTTACTTTTAATAATGCCAGCTTCGAGACCACAAGAATTAAGATATATTTTGCCTGTTTTTATGCAAGTAGCAAAAAAAATTCAACAAAAATATCCTAATCTTATTGTTATTATTCCATCATGCAGAAAGGAATTTGATTATAAATTTGAAAAAGCTTTTAATGACTATAAAATTAAAGGCCAGATAGTAAACTTGGCTGATATTGAGGATAAAAAAGAGTATATATATTCTCTTACTAAATTGGCTCTCTCAAAATCAGGAACAGTTAATATGGAACTTGCATTATATGGAGTTCCTCAAGTCGTAGGTTATAGAGTAAGTCGTGTAACAGCTTTTATTGCAAAAAAAATATTAAATTTCAAAGTTAAATTTATATCCCCTGTTAATTTATTGTTAAAGAAGTCTGTAATTCCAGAATTTGTACAGAAGGATTTTGATGTCGATAAAATTTATAAAAGATCATGTCAATTAATAGAAAATAAAAATAATATAAAAAAGATAAAAAATGGCTATCAGTTATTAAAAAAAGAATTAGGAGAAGCAGGAGGAGTTGAAAGAGCAGCTGAAGAAATCCTAAATTCAATAATTTGAGTTCTATAATTTGTTAATGAAACATCTTATTTCTCTTTTAATCTTTTTATCAATAACGCTAAGTCCTATTGCTACTTATGCGAATGAAATGATCCTCGCGGGAGGCTGTTTTTGGTGTTTAGAACATGATTTAGAATATCTTAATGGAATTAATAATGTAGTTAGTGGATATTCTGGCGGAGTTTTACGAAACCCAACTTATGATAATCATGAAGGGCATCAGGAAGTTGTATTGATAAATTATGATGAAAGTATTATTGATTTTAAAGATATATTGAGATTGTATTTGCGGAATATTGATCCACTAGATGGAGAAGGACAATTCTGCGATAGGGGAAATTCATACAAACCAGTCATTTTTTTTGAGAATGAAGAAGAAGAAAATAAATCCAAAACCGCTTTGATATCGGCATCAAAAGAGCTAGTGATACCTCTTGAAGAAATTAAAGTTGAGTTGAAATCGAAAAGTAAATTCTGGATTGCTGAGGATTATCATCAAGATTTCGCTGTTAATAATGATCTTAAATATAAATTCTATAGATATACATGCGGAAGGGATCAAAGGTTAAATCAAATATGGGGTGATAATGCACGTAAAATATCAGTTTGGAATAACTAAATAATATTAGCTAGTTATCTTTAATCCATTGAACTAGTGTTCTTACTCCAAACCCTGTTGCCCCAGATGGATTAACCCCTTTATTTTTATCGGTCCAGCAAGTTCCAGCAATATCAATATGTGCCCAATTTATGTCTTTATCAAAAAATTCTTCTAAGAATAAAGCAGCAGTTATTGATCCCCCCGGTCTAGGACCAGTATTCTTCATATCTGCTATATGAGATTTTAGACCCTCTTTATATGACCGTTGCAAAGGCATTTGCCAAATATCTTCTCCTGCTTTTTTCCCTGCATTAACTATATCTCTAGCTAATGTATCATTGTTGCTCCACAAACCAGCAACATCATTTCCAAGAGCAATAACACAAGCTCCTGTTAGAGTTGCAAGATCGATAATCGTATCCGGATTTAAATTTGAAGCATAAGTAAGAGCATCTGCAAGTGTAAGTCTTCCCTCTGCATCAGTATTATTAATTTCAATTGTTTTGCCATTTGACGCTGTTATTACATCTCCAGGATGAACGGCTGAACCGTTAATCATATTTTCACATGCTGCGACGATAAAGTGAATTTCTATTTCTTCTGGTTTTATACCACCTATTGCCTTTGCAGCTCCTAAAACAGCTGCACTACCTCCCATATCATATTTCATCATTTCAATTTGAGAAGCACCAACTTTGAGATTATACCCGCCAGAATCAAATGTTAAACCTTTCCCTACCAGTGCAATTTTTTTTCTTACGGAACTCTTTGGTCTATATATTAAATGTATAAACTTAGGATCTAAATCTGAACCTTTAGCGACAGCTAAATAAGCACCCATTTTTAGTTTATTACATTGGTCTCTTTCTAGTATTTTCACTTCGAGGTCATGCTCTTTAGCAATCTCAATAGCCCTAATAGACATCTCTAAGGGGGTTAGGCTGTTTGGGGGAGCTGCAACCAATCTTCTAGCAAGCTCGACACCTTCGCATATATTTGTACTCTCTCTGAAAGATATATGCGATAAATTTTCGTTGACAATAAATTCGATTTCCTGAAGAGTGCTTACTTCATCTCTTTTGCTATTAAATCTATTATCTTTAAATGTTGCTAATCTAATTGCTTCTGCTGCAATATTAAGCATGTTTTTATCTAAAATTTCCCATGGGAAAAGAATACTTATTTTTTCTTCCTTATCCAACATTCTTCTCGAAACATCTGATAGGTAATGCCTTATAGTGTCATTCGTTATATTATCCCTTTTCCCTAAACCAATTAATGAAACTGAATTTAATTTTTCATCCAATAAATCAAGGATTATATGTTGGCCTTTCTCACCTTTGAAATTTTTATCTTTTATTTTTTCATATATCAATTTTGAACTAAGGATAAATCCAATTTTTTCTAACTGCTCTAACAAATCTTCTTCTAAGATTCCTAGCACTAGTGATGATCCTTCCCATAAATTGAGTGGTTTATCGAAAATAGAGAATTGCATTTTTCTGATTTAATTTAATGTTTTAATAATTGGTGAAGGTAGTTGACCATCTTCCTCTCGTTTCTTTATTAAAGGGTGGTAGCCATAAACAGATTAGCTTCTGTTCTAATTTACGTCTAAATTTAACTTCCGAGGGAACATCTAAGGAAAAACGTATATCTATATGACTTTCTATCTCATGTTTTGAGAGAGACTCTATATAGTTATTGACATAATTTTTACAATCATGTTCTCCTTTCCATCTTTTGTCAGCTGAATGTGTTTCTCCAATATAAAGAATAATTTGTTGTTTATTAATGGTATCAATTACAAAGTAAATAGCAGGACCATTGTTAATTGGCTTGCTAGAACGCCAAAAATTAATTGATGAACAATTTAGCAAAAATGGATTAACTTTAAAAATCTCTAACTTTAGCTGATCCTTAATCATGGATTTTTGTACATATCCATAATCAAGAGTATCTAGAATTAGTTGTTGATGTTTATAAATCTTTTGTCGCCATAAAAGAATAGATTCTTTACTTAAATAAAGATTCTTCTTTCTTAAGTTGTTTGCTGAAAAATCACTGGCGGAGCTAAATAATTCAAATTGCTTATTTTTTGAAGCGTTAATTGCGATTTTAGATGATTTCAATTTCCTTCATTCTTAAGATTAGTTACTTATTTTAATTTAAGGATTTTTAAGTTTAAATTTTTATTTTGTTAAGATTTTTTTTCATTTTTAAGTCTTTAATTTTTGAAAATAAAATGGTTTTAAATTTTAGTATTGATTGATTTTTTTTTCTTTCATAAAATCTTGTTTAAATCTTTATAATTTAGCGACGTTGAATGATTCTTTACTACCTTAATAACAAATTTTTCAAAGTTTTTATAAAATTATTTTTTTCAAAAACTCTTATGTAGTATTTTCTCCCTTTCAATTTTGGTATCAATCAGTTAATTTAATAGAACAAACTAAAAACTTTGCTCTAGAAACTTATAAGTTTTGGAAAATAGCAAAAGTTAAATCTTCTCAAATTTATTAAATGATGATAAATTTTCATCAAACAAATAATTATTTGCCTAAGATCTCATACATTTTTAGTAGGAATTCCTCAAATGTCATTTTTTGAATCAGACATTGTACAAGAAGAAGCTAAGCAGCTTTTTAATGATTATCAAGAACTAATGAAATTAGGTTCTGATTATGGGAAATTTGATAGGGAGGGAAAAAAGATGTTTATAAAAAGAATGGAATCTTTAATGGATCGTTATAAAGTATTTATGAAAAGATTTGAATTATCGGAAGATTTTCAAGCGAAAATGACAGTAGAACAATTAAAAACACAGCTTAGTCAGTTCGGAATAACTCCTGATCAAATGTTTGATCAAATGAATAAAACATTAATACGAATGAAAAATGAACTTGACAAAAGTTCTTAGTTCTTTCTCTCAATAAATATTTAATGGTTCAATCTACAAAACTTCCAAATTGGTTATTACGCGGAATATCAGAAGTATTCCCTTCTAAAAATTCTGAAAATTTATTAGAAAATAAAATTTTGGATGCAAAAAAAAATGGTAATAAATTAAGGATAAAACTTGGAATTGATCCAACTGGTACAGATATTCATTTAGGGCATAGTATTTTATTTAGAAAGTTAAGATCTTTCCAAGACAATGGACATAAAGCCATTCTAATTATTGGAGACTTTACCGCACAAATCGGAGATCCCACAGGTAAAAATAAAACCAGAATTCAGTTATCTGAAGAAGAGGTAAGCAAAAATGCAGAAACATATTTACAGCAGTTAGGATTTGGGAAAGCAGCTAATAATTCCATCCTGGATTTTGAAACTGAAGGTAGATTAGAAATTAGATATAATAGCGAATGGCTTAAGAGTTTGAATTTAAATTCAATAATTGAATTGATGAGTTCCTCAACAGTTGGCCAGATGCTTGCGAAAGAAGACTTCAATCAAAGATATACTTCTCAAATCCCGATTTCTTTGCATGAATTTTTATATCCGTTGTTGCAGGGTTATGATTCAGTTGCGGTAAATGCTGATATAGAGCTTGGAGGTACTGATCAGAAATTTAATATTGGGATTGGTCGGGATTTACAAAAAAAATTTAATATGGAACCTCAATTTGGAATTCTCCTCCCAATTCTTGTTGGTTTAGATGGCGTAAAAAAAATGAGTAAGTCTGAATTTAATACAGTCGGTTTATCTGAAGAACCTTTATCGATGTATTCGAAATTGGAAAAGATTCAAGATACTAGCGTTAAATCCTATATTGAATTATTAACAGATTGTGACCTTGAGATTTTAAAAGCCAAAAATCCAAGAGATCTGCAGAGATTTATGGCATTAGAGGTAACTTCTTTATTTCATGGATATGATGCTGCTTTTGAGGCTCAATCAAATTGTGAAAAAATTTATCTTGGACAAAAAGATAATGTAGGAGATATTCCTTCAATCTCTCTAGAAAATTGTAATTTTCCTATAAAGTTGTTTTATTTATTAAGTTCTCTAAAGTTATTTAAATCAAGTAGCGAATCAAAGAGGTCAATTAAAGGTGGCGCTGTAAAAATTGATGGAAATAAAAAGATAAATCCAGATTTTATTTTTGAATCCAAAGAGGAATTAGTAGGTAAGATTTTACAAATTGGAAAAAAAATTAATAAAAGATTTGAAAACTAAATTTCATGGAAATTATTAAACCTGAAGATAAAATCATCCTGGCAATTGATGGATTAAATATAGATGAATCTATTAGACTATTAAAAGTGTGCCCAAATTTAAAATGGGTAAAAGTTGGTCTAGAGTTATATGCGAGAGAGGGACCTTGCGTAATTAAAACTTTTAAAGAAATGGGAAAGAAAATTTTTTTAGATCTTAAATTTCATGATATCCCTAACACAATGAAATCTGCATGTTATGAAGTTTCTAAATACGGTGTTGATATGATTTCCTTGCATTCATTTGCAGGGTATAAGGCATTAAGTTTATCAAAAGTAGCGACTATTGAAGGTGCTAGAGAAGCAAATTTTAATCCGCCTAAAGTAGTTGGGATAACAGTCTTAACTAGTCTTTCTTCTGATGAATTTCATAAAGAGCTAAATATTCAAACCTCAATAGCAGAATATGTATTTAAGCAAGCAGGACTTTGTTATGATGCAGGTTTAGATGGATGTGTATGTTCTCCTTTGGAAGTTAAACAATTAAGACGTACTTTTGGCAATGATTTTAAATTAGTTACTCCAGGAATAAGAATTAAAAATCAGATAACTGATGATCAAACTAGGGTAATGACACCTATTGAAGCTTTAAATAACGGTGCAAATCAATTGGTTATTGGTAGGACTATCACAAAATCAAGTGATCCTCAAAAAATATTTGCAGAAATTTGTAAGAGTATAAGTTAATTAATTTTTGTTATTTATGCGTGGTTCAACTCCTTTAAGTAATCGATTGATATTTGTACGATGTTTCCAAATTACAAGAAGAGAAACAATCAAACTCATCATAGTAAAAGGATGATTGAAAGAGCTAAGATAGAAATACATTAAAATTGGTAAAGAAATTGCAGCACAGATACTTGCTAAAGAAACTATTTTGAATTTGCTTAATATTAATAGAAAGACGCCAAGTGAAGCGAAACCGACTTCTAATGATAGTGCTAAAAACATTCCTAATCCTGTAGCGACGGCTTTACCTCCTTTGCCTTTGAGCCAAATAGGCCATATATGTCCTGAGATAGAAAGTAATCCAGCTAAAACTTCAAAATAATTATTTTGTGTAAGAATATATGCAATTTTTACAGAGATAAAACCTTTTAAAACATCAATAATAAATACAAATAATGCTGGCCATTTGCCTACATTTCTTAAAACATTTGTAGCTCCAGTGGAACCTGAACCTTTTTCTCTTAAATCAATATTTTTTAGATATTTACCACATAAAAAACCTGTTGGAATAGAACCTAATAAATAACTTATCAGTAGAATTGATATTTTAAGAATCATTAATTGAGGTCCAAATCATTATAAATTTCATCATTATTACCTGCGAAAGCTAGCCATAAAGGAAATTGAAGAATTGGAATCTCAACAGAAGTTTCTGATGCATCAATAATAATAAGAGGAACTTCTTCGTTCTCTTCTAGCCTGTCTGCTCTTTCTATTACACCTTCAGGTCTTTCAAATAAAACAATTCCGCTATTTGGCCCAAAATCTTCTCTCGTGAGGCCTAAGGAATCTTGAAGGATCCTTCTCCATTCTCCGAGTCTTTCAGGCTCAGAAGCTAATATCAATGTCTGAAATTGATCTCCATATAGTTCTCCAAGAATCGAAATTAATGCTGCAGTTACAAGAGCATTTTTTTGCCTAGTGCCTCTACTTTGAAGTGCCCCACGACCACCCATATTAAAAAACCAATCATTTAAAATTTCGATGTCATTATTATCAAGACTTCTTCTTAATTTCCAAGGTTCAGCATAGAAATCAGGTTGCTTTTTAAAGTTATCAAAACATTTTCTGATAATATCCTCATCAGGTTTAAATGTGTCTGATAGTGCTGGGATACTTTCAATTTGAGTATTTTTAGAATTTAAATTATTTTCATCTAAAGGGGAAGGTTTTACAATAATTGGTTGAGATACTAATTCAAGCTTCTCAACAGATTGAGATAGATGTTGTAGAGCCCCTGTAAGGTAATCTTGAAATCCTTTGACTCTTTTTGCAATTTCTTCTGACTTTCCACTAAAACTGGAACTGATATCTTTTTCTAAAGAATCTTTTTTTTTCTGAAGCTCTTTTATTTGTAACTCTAAATTAGATTTTTTTGCAAATATATCAGCAAATATTTTTTCACTTACTAAATCCTTAATTGAATCTTTTTTCTGGCTTATATCTTCAACTTTTTCTTCTCGCGAGATATCTGTTTTAGCTTTGAGAGTATTTTTAATAATTTCACTATCTTCTGTGTTCAAATTAACCTTGGAAGTATCTTTATTTTGCTTTTTTGAATTGTTCATTTAATTAATTAGGTATTTTCAAAAATTTCATGCATCATTGTTGCCTATCTCTAGGGACTCAACCCTAGAAACTAACTCTTTTTTTAATTGTTTGGGATTAAAAAGTATTGGCAATAGGTGAGGACTTGATTCTTCCCGAAAGTAAAAAATCCCAGGAAGTTCAGGCAAGAATAGTTTCCATGAAATCCAATTTTTAAAAGGAAATGTTCTAATTTCTTTGCCTAATTGTAAAACGATAAAATCATCATTTGTTATTTTAATTCTTAAGGTACATGCCTGAAGCAATAGGAAAAAACTAAATGCTCCAGAAACTATTGTTGGCCAAATACTGATTCCTAGGAATAGAAGCATGAAGCTTAAAAATATTAGAATTATTGGCAATTGAAATGATGGAGCAATAGTTACTGAATTTTCAATTTTCGATTTTTTGATCATAGTCTTATCCAAATAAGATTTGAGTTAGTAATACGTCCATTAAAGACACTGTTACAAGAGTCATTACAACTGCTCCTGTAGTACTAGTTCCAACTTCTTTAGGGCCACCTTTTGTAGTAAGACCCCATCCGCATGAAATAATAGCAATTTGTAATCCAAAAACAATTGATTTAATTATCATAGATGTTAAATCGCCACTTGTTAAACTGACACTGCCAGAACGTACAGAATTCCAAAAAATAGAAGGTGGGACACTATAAAAAACAGTACTCCAAATTTGACCACTCCACAATGAAACAGTTAAAAACATAAGACATTGTATCGGCGACATTATTACCATAGAAAGCAACCTGGGTACAACTAAATATTGGACAGGTTCAGTCTTTAACATTGTAATGGCATCAATTTGTTCAGTCACTTTCATTGTCCCTAGTTGTGCTGCATATGCTGTTGCTACTTTTCCTGTCATAAGTGTTGCAGTAAGGAGAGGCGCCATTTCTCTTGCCATTCCTACCGCTAATAAACCACCTATTTCAGAAGAGACTCCCATACTTGTTAGTTGTGAAGCGACTTGAATATTAAAAACTGTTCCTGCTGCTATGCCAGTTATTAATACGATTATTAAACTTCCCGGACCTGATTCCATTAATTGATCTATCAAATCACTTTTTGATATTTTCCCTTTAAATATATAATTTAATGCCTGACCACCAATAATCAGGCTTCTACAAAGTCTTTTTAGGAATTTAGGATAGGACATATAAATATTTTAGTTTGTAATCACTTTTTCATCCCATTTTTTCATACTTAATAAACCTAATATTACAAGTATTGAAGGTATTAGACCAATGCATATTCGGATTGTGATTTGAGTTAATTCAGGTTGTTTTAAACAATTTAAATCAATGCAATTATTCCCAATTTTATATCCAGATAAAGATAAAAGTAAACCTAACACCTGTACACTTATTCCTATACCAATCTTTTGTATTAAGACCATCCATGCAGTGTAAAGCCCAGCTGATTTTTCAGGATCTTCATCAATTGCATCTGGTAATAAAGACCATGGAATTAAGTATGCAGTTGAAGCACCAATCCCAATTAAACATATTATTAGTATTAGAAAAATAAATAAAAAGAGATTATTTCCTTCATAAAAGAATAAACTTCCTAATTCTGTGGAGGATTTAAAAACTGGTATTACTAATGTCAAGAAACATGAGAAGATCCAAATCAAAGCTCCATAATATAAAGCAGAAATTCTTCCAAACTTATTAGAAAAAAAACTCCATATTTGGAGACCTAATAAGGCACTTAATTGAAAAGGTATTGGTATCCATTTTGCATATTTTGAAGGGATTTGTAAAACTTGTTCTACGTATATCAAAGAAACGGTTTGCATTAACTGCAGTGCGCACCATAAAAGTAAATAAAGAGTTATGACTTTGATGAATTTTTTATTATTAAATATTCTTTTCAGTTGTGATTTGATAGGGATATTTCTTTTTGATGGCCTTCTTGCTTTTTTTGCAAAAGGTGCCAATCCCCAGCAGGATATTAATGTAGCTAATGCTGCAACGATACCACTTAACTTACCCATATTAAAATATGCAAATTCGTTTTTTGAAAGAATATTTGCTGCAATGATAAGCCCACTCAACCCCGCTAGAATTGAACCTGTAAATCTAGCTGCATTTAATCTAGTCCTAACAGCTATATCTTGTGATATTTCAGTAGATAATGCTGCAAAAGGAAGATTTACACTTGTATATGCAGTCATTAAAATTATTGAAATTAACACATAATAAGTTGTTTTTTCTATCAAGCCTCCACTAGGTACCCACCAAATAGCAGCTAAAGATAATCCTAAAGGTATAGCCGCAGTTATCATCCATGGAATTCTAGGCCCCCATTTCGTTTTTGTCTTATCGCTCAACCAACCAATAAAAGGATCGTTTATAGCATCCCAAATTTTTATTAACATTAATATTGATCCAGCTATTAAAGCGGGTAAACCGGCATACCCAATAAAAAAAGGGAAGAGATAAAAACCTAATTGAGTCGCTGCTAATCCTGTCCCAGCATCACCAAGTCCGTAAGAAACCATTAATCTTGTTCTTGATTTATTTATATTTGAGTGTGAATTTTTCAATCTTTTGGAACTTGGTAGTTTGGTTTGATAATGTATTATTGCAGAAGCAAATAAGTTTGCATTTTGCGGGCGTAGTTTAGTGGTAAAACCTCAGCCTTCCAAGCTGATGATGCGGGTTCGATTCCCGCCGCCCGCTTTTTATTTAAAATCATTTCGCTCTAACAAATCTTTCGCAACCATTAGAACGGAACTTCTATTCTGAATATCAATAGATTTATCAGTAATAATTTCTGATTGTAAATTCTTTGACTCAGATGTATCTATAATTTTGATCCATTTACTTTTAGATTTTGGGAGATTAAATTTTATATTTTTAGTATAAGCATTTAAAGCGAACCAAAATAAGGGATTATTTTTATTTTTATTAATACTGAATGCAATTGTATGTGACCAACTACTCCAATCTGGTTTTTCAGTAAATATACCATGCCATTGGTATTGTGATAATGCATTTTTCATGTGTATAGGATAAATAAAGTTAATGAATTTTTTTCTTATTTTGATCAAAGACTTAGTAAATTCTAGTAATTCTTGATCTTGCTCATTTTTGTTCCAACTCATAAAACTTAGAGAATTATTTTGACACCATACATTATTATTACCTCCTTGCGATCTACCTACCTCATCTCCCATAAGGATCATAGGGACACCTCTAGAGAATAATAAAGTGAAAAGAAGATTTTTTTGTTGCTTCTTTCTCAATTTGTTTATCTCTTTATTTGTTGAAGGACCTTCTATTCCATGATTCCATGAATTATTATTATTCTCTCCATCTTTATTCTGTTCACGATTAGCAAAATTGTGTTTGACATTAAAACTTACTAAATCTTTAAGTGTAAAACCATCATGAGAAGTAATGAAGTTAATTGATTTTGTACTAAGAGAATATTTTTCATATAAGGCTGGACTGCCCTCTATTTTATCTTTTATATTCCATGCTGTATTCTCATCACCTTTCCAAAATCGCCTTACATCATCCCTAAAGTGACCATTCCAAGTGAAAGTTGCTTTGGAAGGAAAGTCTCCTAATTTATATAAACCTCCACAATCCCAAGGTTCACTTATTAATTTAATATCAGTTAAATCTGGATCGGATTCAATATCTTCAAAAATAGGAGGTGTCTTCAGAGGAACTAAATCTTCACCTCTTGTTAAAGCAATTCCTAGATCAAATCTAAATCCATCAATGCCAAATTCGTTTGCCCAGCACTTTATTGATTCAAGAATTAATTTTCTAACTAATCCCTTATTGGCTGAGATTGTATTACCGCAACCACTCACATCTTGAAAATTTTTTTTGTCATCATCAATGTAATAGTATAAATGTTCGTCTATACCCTTCCAAGATAGTACCGGGCCATTATAGTCTCCTTCAGATGTATGGTTAAATACAACGTCTAAAATAACCTCAATATCTAGTTTGTGACATTCTTCAACAAATTTTATCAATTCTTTTCTGATGTCTTCAGAAGAACCTTTTGAAAAATATTTAAAGTGCGGAGTAAACCAATTAATTGGACTATATCCCCAATAATTTTCTAACCCTTTTGGACTATCGGCAGGATCAAAAGAGAATATAGGCAGTAATTCAATAGCTGTTATTCCTAATTCTTTTAAATAAGGAATTTTTCTTATTAATTTTCTAAAACAACTTTCTTCCCCTCTATTGTTTGTTAAATCAATATTATTAGTAAATGATTTTACATGTAATTCGTAAATAATAGACTCTTCCCAAGAATGTCTTGGACGTGGGTAATCTTTGAAATTGAATTTATCTCTTTTGCAAACTACACTTTTCAAGCAACAACTTATATTATCAAGTTCATTTCGAGCATTATTCCTTTTGTAAACATCCCATCCAGTTATTCCCCTCGAACAAGGATCAATTAAAACTTTTGAAGAATAGTCATTATTTAGATCATTATCTTTTTGATAGACTCGATAAGCATAAATTGTGCCTTCTTTAAGCCCTTTAATTTCTGAATGCCAGTATGGCCCAGATCTAAATTTACTGTCTAATTTATAAATAAATTTTGGAACTAAAGAATCTTTATTCTCAAATATTAAAAGTTCAACAAATTTTGCATTTGGCGCGGCTAATACAAAATTCACTCCATTAGGAGTAATTTCACTCCCTAAGGGATATGGCTTTCCGATATTAATTTCTAACACTTGTAATGTAATAATTTGGAAAAGGGATTGAATAAAAGTTATTCATCTACTTAGATAATTATTGCAAAATTAAAAAAAATTATCTATTCATATATTTTTAGCATTTATAAATTTATTTTTATCAACACATCTATTTAAGAAATTTAAGAAAAGATTATTTTTTTAGGCCCTTTAAAAATAAATTATTAAGTTTTTATGAAAAAGAAATTCATATTAAAAAACACTAAAAAAGCCAAAAGCATGTGATGAGAAGAAAATATATTGCAAAGTTAATAAAAAATAATAAAAAATTTTGAATTTATATATTTTTATAATAATTTCACCTTCTCAAAATATAATAATCTATGCATAACTCTTAAATAAACCCCTCATACCAATTGTTTTCACTGTTTTGCTATAATATAATTTTGCGAAAGGTTTTAAACTGATTTGGATATAGGAACCAAATTTTTTTGAATAAATGTCAATAAACCTTG
>CETH01102735.1_pt1 | contig 30379 bp, 29 predicted proteins | sample 361461 | NCBI WGS metagenome assembly CETH01 (sample SAMEA2622695, study PRJEB7988) | marine metagenome | isolation source: saline water (ENVO:00002010), including
GCAGCAGCTCCGGTTGCAGCAGTTCCAATTGATTTTAATATTAAATCTATAGATTTTATAGAAGATAAGACTGTAAGAGGTACAGCTAAAAAAGCATTTATGGGTGCTAAGCGTGCAAAATTAGAAGGTGCAGCAATGATTGATTTTATTATAGCCGAATTGGATAAAGCTTCAAAACTTGATGATGATATTAAGAATACCTTGGAAGGATTTAAAGGAGGCAAGAATTAATGCCGATTCCAGATTTAGGAATATTATTGTTTTTAGGTTTATGTGGGCTAATTGTAGGATCTGCTTTTATGGTGGTTACTTCTCCTAATTTAGTTCATTCTGCAGTATCTTTACTTTTTACATTTTTTGGTATTGCTGCAATTTATATATATTTATATGCAGATTTTATTGCTGCTACACAAGTTGTTGTATACGTTGGAGGTATTCTTGTATTGATTATTTTTGGTGTTATGCTTACTAATAAAATTGAAAATGCGACAATAACATCTAAAACTCATAATCAGATTCCAGGGGCTTTGTTTTCAGGAATTTTATTGTTATTACAGTTTTACGCTATATTTAATACTAAATGGTTGGTTAATGATAATCCTGAGAAATCCAGTACTGTTATGGATATTGGAGAACTCCTATTAGGTAAATATCTGTTACCGTTTGAAGTTGTATCTATTTTATTGTTATCTGCATTAATTGGAGCTGCTATGTTATCAAGAAAGAAGGTAGACTAAATGGACTATATACAGCCTTACTTAATGTTATCCTCTATTCTTTTTTCGATGGGTATTTATGCTGTTATTACAAGAAAAAATGCAGTAGCTATACTCATGGGGATAGAACTGATTTTGAATGCATGTAATATTAATTTTGTTACTTTTAATAGATTCGGAAATTTTGCAACACTAGATGGACATGTTTTTACAATGTTCGTGATTGTCCTTGCAGCAGCAGAAGCTGCAGTTGCTCTTGCTATTATAATAAATTTGTTTAAAAATATTGGAACAGTTGATGTGGATCAAGCTAAGGAGATGAAAGGCTAATGAATGAGACTTTGCAGATAGCAGCCTTCCTTTTATTACCTATATTATCATTTATTGTTTTAATATTTTTTGGTAAAAAATTAAATGGGCATTCATCTACTTTAGGTCTATCCCTAATGGGGCTTATGTTGTTGAATGCTTTAATATTAATAGTTAATGCAGAGCCATACAACCTTACAGCGAAAACTTATGAAAAATGGTCAATTTATAATTCTTTTGAATGGTTCTCTACTGGTAATTTATCTGTTTATTTAGGTTATTATGTAGACAACATAACAGCTATAATGTTATTAGTGGTAGCTCTTATAGGATTTCTTGTGCATCTATATTCTACGGAGTATATGAAAGGTGATCCCCGGTATTCTCGATATTTTGCATTTTTAGGAATTTTTATATTTTCTATGAATGGTATAGTCCTTGCAGATTCTCTGATTATGATGTATATATTCTGGGAATTGGTAGGCTTAAGCTCTTTTCTTTTAATTGGATTTTGGTTTGAAAAAGATAGACCTCCTATGGCTGCTAATAAAGCATTCTTAACAAATAGAGTAGGAGATATAGGAATGTTTATTGGTATTATGATTCTTTATTTCCATGTAGGTTCATTTAATATTAAAGAAATTGTAGGCGGTGTTTCTGAAATGGATCCTGGTTTACTTACATTGGCAGGTTTATTAGTGTTTATGGGTGCAATTGGTAAGTCTGCACAGTTTCCATTGCATATTTGGCTTCCAGATGCTATGGAAGGGCCTACACCTGTTAGTGCCTTGATTCATGCTGCTACAATGGTTGCTGCTGGTGTCTATATGACATTTAGAATTTTTCCATTTTTAACTCCAGATGCTTTGGCTGTTGTTGCTGTAATTGGTGCTATAACAGCACTTATGGCAGCTATAACTGCTATTACAAGAAATGACATAAAAGCTGTTCTTGCATATTCTACAATTAGTCAGTTAGGATATATGATTATGGCATTAGGTGTAGGTGCTCCAGTTTATGCATTTTTTCATTTAGTGACTCATGCAATGTTTAAAGCATGTTTATTCTTATGTAGTGGTTCAGTAATACATGCTATGCATCATTCCTTACATCATCTAGATGATCATCATACAGATCCTCAAGATATGAGTAATATGGGTGGCTTAAAGGATAAAATGCCTATCACTCATGCGGCTATGCTTATATCTACTTTAGCAATAGCTGGAGTTCCATTCTTTTCAGGTTTTTTATCTAAAGATGGGATTTTAGCAGCTGTTTTATCATATTATTATAAATATGATGGATGGACAATTATTCTTCCAATTGCAGGTTTTGGGGCTGCGATGATTACAGCTTTTTATATGTTTAGGTTGATATTTAAAACTTTTTATGGGATACCAAAAAAGAAAGATATTTATAAGCATATACATGAATCTCCTTTAGCTATGACTATCCCTTTGATGTTATTGTCAGTCTTAAGTTTTGCCTTTGCTTTTACTGCCAATTTAAATCCATTGAAAAGCTGGGGATGGTTTAAGGCTTTAATTTATAAGTATGGAAAAAATCATAATTTTTTAAATATGAAATACGTTAATAGCGGAATAGAATCAGCACATTATGATGCAATGTATTTATCGCTATTTGTTGCTTCTATAGGTATTGCATTATCTGTTTTAATCTATTATTTAAAGAAGGTAGATGTTGATAAAATAGCCAATTTATTTAATTTAGTAGGCCTTTATAGTTTATCTAAAAATAAATTTTATATTGATAAGATATATAATATGATTTTCTATAAGCCGTTTTTATTTCAAACAAGGACAGCATCTTTTATTGATTGGGATATCTACGATCAAAAGATTGTTGATGCATGGGGTTGGATTACTTTGAAAATATCTAAATATACAGGAATTTCAGACTATAGTATACTTGATCAAAAGATTATTGATGGGACATCTCATTTAACGCAATATGTTTCAACAAAATTAAGAAAAACACAGTCAGGTGTAATACAAAATTATTTGCTTGGTGTATTGGCAATACTCGTTGTTTTTATAATAGTTATTAACCAAATATAAGAATAGGACATTATGGAAAATTATATATTAACATTATTAATATTTTTACCAGTTTTAGGTGCGATTTTGATGCTTCCTGCATCAAAATATATTAAAGTTCCTAATATTGTTAAATATATAGCTTTAGCTACAACTGGAATACAGATTCTTCTTGCAGCTTGGCTGTATATGAATTTTGACCCTTCATTATCTGTAATGGAATCACCGTTCACTGTTCAATTAAAATGGATAGAACATTTTAATATTGAGTATTTTGTAGGGGTTGATGGCTTAAGTATACCTATGGTTCTTTTAACTGCATTATTATCTTTTATATGCATCTTGGCAAGTTGGAACATTGAAAAAAAGACTCTTGGATATTTTTCATTGTTTTTATTACTTGATGCTGGCATGATGGGGGTATTTTTAGCATTAGATTTTTTCTTATTCTATATTTTTTGGGAAGTGATGTTGTTACCTATGTATTTTCTTATTGGTATATGGGGTGGCCCTCAGCGTCACTATGCTGCAATTAAGTTCTTTTTATATACTTTATTTGGCTCACTGTTTATGTTGCTTGCGATGATTGGGTTATGGTATTTTACAGCTCCGTTTAATGGTGGCGATGGAACTTTTAATTTAATTAGGTTGATTGAATTAGCCCCTCAGATAGATGCACAATTATGGGGTTGGAATGTGCAGTGGTTATTATGGATAGCATTATTTATTGGTTTTGCAATTAAAGTTCCTGTATTCCCTTTCCATACATGGCTACCTTTAGCTCACGTAGAAGCACCAACTGCAATATCAGTTATACTTGCAGGTGTACTTTTAAAAATGGGCACATATGGCTTACTTAGGATAAGTTACCCGCTTTTACCTGGTGAAGTTGTCGCCTTTTCTTATACTCTGGCAATACTGGGAGTAATAAATATATTATGGGGAGCAATGTGTGCTATCGCTCAAATTGATTTGAAAAAAATGGTTGCGTATTCATCTGTCAGCCATATGGGTTACGTTTTATTGGGGATGTCAGCTGCTGTTAGTCCAAGTTTAGCCGGTGCTGAAGCTGGCTTAAATGGTGCTGTGATGCAAATGTTTAATCATGGTACGATTACAGCAATGCTATTCTTGTTGGTTGGAGTATTATATGATCAAGCGCATCATAGATGGATTGTTTATCCAGAAAATCATGAGAACCAAGAATTAGCAGGAAAACTAGCTTTTGGTGGCTTAGCATCACAAATGCCAATATTTTCAGCTTTTGTTGCACTTGCATTTTTTGCAGGACTTGGTTTGCCTGCATTATCAGGTTTCATAAGTGAAGCTTTATGTTTTATAGGTGGTTTTAGTGCATTTAGATTAGTAACAGCTATTGGTACTTTAGGTATTTTACTTGGTGCTGTTTATTTATTAAGAGCGTATCAAAGAGTATTTTTAGGTCCTTTAAATTCATCATATGCTGATTTAAAAGATATAAATTTACGAGAGTTAGGAACAGTTGTTCCTATAGCATTTTTGGTTTTATTATTTGGAGTATTTCCAAAACCATTGGTTGATATGGTAAGTAGCTCAATTAGTTCACTTGTTTCCATTATTCAGGGAGCAATGTAGTAGATGAATAATCTTCAAAGCATACAATATTTTTTACCAGAATTACTAATTGTACAATTAGCTTTATCAATTATTATATTAGATCTATTGTCACTTAAAAGATGGGTTAATATATGTGTTTATATAGGTTTAGGGTGCTCTGCTTTGCTTCTATGTCAACTATCATCTCCCATTGATGGCTTTCATATTTTTAATGGTATGTTAATTAATGATTCATTTTCTTATTATTTTAAGTGGATTATTTTAATTTCTACAGCTTCTATTATTGTTATATCTAATTACTCAAAAGAGCTCGATAGAGAGTATTCAGTAGAGTTTAATGCTATGATATTATTTGTTTTACTTGGAATGTTTTTGATGACAAATTCTATAGATTTACTGATGATTTATCTATCTATAGAACTTGTTAGTATTCCATCTTATGTGCTTGCGGGTATATTAAAAAATGATAAGAAATCTAATGAGGCATCATTAAAGTATGTTATATTTGGCTCTTTTGCTTCTGGCTTAATGCTGTTTGGTTTAAGTTGGCTTTATGGGATTTCTGGATCAACAAATATTTACGATATATATAATTCATTAGCTCTCGTTGAAAGCCCTTACATGATATATATATCATTAATGCTTATACTTGTTGGCTTTGGGTATAAAATATCAATGGCTCCTTTACACTATTGGACTCCAGATGTTTATGAGGGTTCTCCAACAGTTGTAACAGCATTCTTTTCTGTAGCACCAAAAGCTGCAGGTTTTGCAATACTTATTAGAACATTCTCAATATTATTTACAGATGCAAATTCTTTATCTGTTAATACATTTCCTATACATAATGTGAATTGGTCTCTTGTAGTTGCTGTTTTATCTGCAATCACTATGTCTATAGGTAATTTGTTAGCGCTAAAACAGGATAATGTGAAAAGGATGCTAGCTTATTCAACAATATCACACGTTGGTTTTATGTTGATGGCCTTTTCAACAACGTCAGTAGAAGGCAACATAGGAATTATGTTCTATTTGGCTATGTATATGTTTATGAATTTATCAGCATTTTTTATGGTTATTCATGTAGAAAATAATTTTAATGTAAAAAATATAGAAGATTGGTCAGGAATAGGATATAAATCACCTGTTTTATCAATATTTATGGTTTTATCATTAGTATCTTTAGCAGGTCTTCCTCCAACTTCTGGTTTTGTTGGAAAGGTGTATTTGTTTAGAACATTATTTGCAACTGAGCAATTTTATTGGCTTGGTATAGTTGCAATATTAAATAGTGTTATATCTTTATACTATTATTTTAAAATTGTAAAAAGCATGTATTTTAGCGAAAAGGTAATTGAAGAAAAAGAAAACATACAAGCCCCTGTTTATACTCTGATCGTACTGTTTTCTGCACAAAATATATTGTTCTATATGTATTGGTCAGATTTATATAATTATATAAAAGGCTTATTTTAAGATTGGAAAAAGTAAAATTCGTAAAAGATTCTCAAGTGATTATGCATGAGCTTGTATTACCAAATGATACAAATTTACTAGGTAATGTTTTAGGTGGCCGTGTTATGCATTTAATGGATATTTGCGCTGCAATGTCAGCGTATAAGCATGCAAGACGCCCAGTGGTGACAGCTTCTGTAGATCATCTTGATTTTTTAGCTCCTGCTAAAAAAGGAGATATACTTATTTTAAAATCTTCTGTTAACTTTACTCATCAAACTTCTATGGAGGTTGGGGTTAGAATAGAAGCTGAAACTCCATTAACAGGGAAGGTGTATCATACAGCAACTGCATATTTAACTTTTGTTGCATTAAATGATAACAATAAACCTACTAGAATTCCACTTGTGAATCCTGAAACTGATAAAGAAAAGTATAGATTTAAAGAAGCTCAAAGAAGACATAAAGAAAGAATTAATAGACTTAAAGAATTGAAAAATAAAAAATGAATTCATTTAAAATAACCAAAGGTCATAATCTAAAGTTATCAGGAATTCCATCAAAAAAAATAATTGATGTGAAGTCCCCATCCTCTATATTTTTTCATCCATCTTCTATAAAAAATATAAAAACAAAGTTACTTGTAAAAGAGGGAGATAGTGTTAAAGTTGGTTCTCCATTGTTTTATGATAAAAAAAATGAAAAAGTTTTATTTGTAAGTAGTTGTTCTGGAACTGTAAAAAAGATACAGTTTGGACAAAGACGAATAGTAGAAATTATTGAAATCGAGAATGATAAAAAAAATATAGTTTTTGATAATCTTGATAGAGACGTGAGTAAGGAAAATTTCTTAAAATCTGGCTTATGGCCTTATTTAAGGCAAAAGCCATATTCAAAGATCCCTCATTATTCTATAAATCCAAAGTCGATTTATATATCAGCGATGCCTACAGAGCCATTTGCTCTTAATTATGAATCTTTAATGAAGAATAGCATCAAGTCTATTCAGTTAGGAATAGATGTGTTAAAGAAAATCTTTGATTGTGAAATTAATTTTACAAGCTTAAACGAAAGTATCTTTTCTAATTTATCTAATGTTAATCACTACAGTTTTAATAATCTCCACCCAGCTGGGAATATAGGTGTGCAAATTCATCATATTGACCCAATAAAAAACGGTGATGATATTCGTTTTTATTTAACTTTACAGGATTTAGTTCGTATTGGAGAATTCTTTAATATGAAAGATTATCCCAATTTAAGATATATCAGTATTGGTGGTAATGGTATAGATAATCAAGCTATCTATAAAGTTTTAATAGGTACTTCAATTCAAGATATTATAGATTCTGATTTATCGAAGGATATACAGATTATTTCAGGTGATGTTTTAAATGGAAAAATAACAGTAAAAGATAATTCATTAAATTTTCATGATGAAGTTTTATCTATGATTAAAAATGATAATAAACGTCAATTTTTAGGTTGGTTGATGCCTGGATTTAAAAAATATAGTTTAACAAAAGCATTCTTTTCTAAATTGTTAAATAATAAAGGTTCTGAATTATCTACAAATAAAAATGGTAGTATTCGTACAATTGTTCCTATGGGAAATTGGGATAGGGTTATGGCTATGAATATTATGTCTGAATATTTAGTGAAAAGTATATTGGCTAATGATATTGATATGATGGAAAAGTTGGGAATTTATGAGTGTTCTCCTGAAGATTTTTCTTTATGCGCATTTATATGCCAGTCAAAAGTTGAAGTCTCTAAAATTATAGAAGATGGTTTAGATATTATGGAGAGTGAGGCATAATGCTTAGAAAATTATTAGATAATGTAGAACAAAAAATTCTTAGTAATGAGAAGTTAAAAAAATTCCATCCATTGCATGATGCCCTTGATACTTTTTTATATAGCACTAACACCAAAACAGAGCATGCCCCATATGTAAGAGACGCAATTGATTTAAAACGTACTATGATTTTAGTTGTTTTAGCTCTTCTTCCAGCATTCTTCTTTGGTACTTATAATGTAGGATTACAATCTCCTGAAGTTGTAGATAAAGATTTTTTGACATGTTTTTTATATGGATTGAAAATAGTTCTTCCTATGTATTTGATTGTTTTTGCAGTAGGAGGCTTATTTGAGGCTATTTTTGCAGTAATTAGAGGACATGAAATTAATGAAGGGTTTTTAGTGACGGGTTTTTTGATTCCTCTTACAATGCCGCCAACAGTACCTTTGTGGATGTTGGCTGTAGCAACAATTTTTGGAGTAGTAATTGGTAAGGAAATTTTTGGAGGAACAGGATATAATATTTTTAATCCAGCATTAACTGCTAGAGCATTTTTGTTTTTTGCGTATCCATCCTATATGTCTGGAAATAAACCTTGGATAGCTCCTTTAGATGGACTTTCTCAAGCAACACCATTATTACAAAAATCATCAAACTTAGATATTACGTATAGTTGGTGGGACATGTTTTATGGCTACATTCCAGGGTCCGTTGGAGAAACTTCAACGTTAGCTATATTAATAGGGGCCTTTGTATTACTGATAACTGGAATTGGTAGCTGGAGAGTGATGTTATCTACATGCCTGGGCCTTATCTTTACTTCAACATTATTAAATCAATTAACTGGAGTTTCAGATAACCCTATGCTTGGATTAACAGCTTTAGAGCATTTTGTTATGGGTGGCTTTGCTTTCGGTATGGTTTTTATGGCAACAGATCCTGTATCAAGTGCTCAGACAAATAAAGGGAGATGGTTTTATGGTTTATTAATTGGCTTTATGGCAATAGTTATACGTTGTATTAATCCTGCCTATCCAGAGGGTATGATGTTGGCTATTTTATTTGCAAATGCATTTGCTCCTTTATTTGATTATTTTGTTATACAGTCTCATGTTAAAGGTAGACAATTATCTTATGAAGAATAAGTACGCATTTATATTAACCATTACAGTGATTTGTAGTTTATTGCTTTCATTAGTATCTGAAGTATTAAAGGAACGTCAAAGTAAAAATATTGCAATTGATAGAAAAAAAAATATATTAAGCGCTGTAGGTGTTGATATAAGTAAGTTTTCTATTCTAGATATAGATCAATATTTTATTGATAATATTGATACGTTGATTATAACAACAGAAGGTTCTGTTGTTAATAATATATCTATAGAATCTCTTTTTGAAAAAGAGAATAGTCAGACAGGCGAAATTAAATATTTCGATCAAAAAGAAGAAGAATTTTTACCTATTTATACTGAAAAGGCTTCTAAGGCAATTATTTTACCTGTATCAGGTAAAGGTTTATGGGGCTCATTGTATGGATATTTTGCATTAGATGCAGATAATTTTTCTACTGTTAAAGGGATAACTTTTTATAAGCATAAAGAAACACCTGGTCTTGGAGCAGAAATTTCAGAAAAATGGTTTCAATCAAATTTTATTGGGAAGGAAATTTATGGCAATGATGTTTTAACATCTATTAATGTTACAAAGGCAGGCTTAGCTGATAAATCTGCTTTACATGAAGTAGATGGAATTAGCGGTGCAACAATAACAAGTAACGGTGTTACTGATTTGTTAAAGAGAGATTTAAAACGATATGAACCATACTTTATTAAAAATAAGAAATGAAAAATAAAAAAACATTCATAGATCCACTTGTAGATAATAATCCTATAACAAGACAAGTGTTAGGGATTTGTTCTGCTCTTGCTGTAACTGTAAAAGTAGAACAGGCGTTGGTAATGACATTTGCTCTAACTTTTGTTCTTGTGATGTCTAATGTCAGTGTCTCTTTGCTTCGGAAGTATATTCCCTCTAGTATACGAATTATAGTTCAATTAACAATTATTTCAACTTTGGTAACTTTAATAGACCAGTTTTTAAAGGCATATATGTATGATATTAGCAAACCTATGAGTGTCTTTATAGCGCTTATTATAACAAATTGCATTGTAATGGGACGAGCAGATGCTTATGCGATGCAGAATAACGTTAAAGATTCGTTTTTAGATGGATTTGGAAATGCTCTTGGATATGGAATAATTCTTGTTCTTGTTGCATTTTTTAGAGAACTTCTAGGTTTTGGAACAATATTCGACATTAAAATATTACCAGATTTTTTAAATAATGGATTAATGTTATTGGCTCCTGGAGCTTTTATAATTTTAGGATTGATTATCTGGGCACAAAGGTCTATTACAAATTTTGTAGAGGAATAAAATGGATTTATTGGTACACTATTTAAGTTTAGCAACAAAAGCAATTTTTATAGAGAATATACTTTTAGCATATTTTCTTGGAATGTGTTCATTTTTAGCTATATCTAAAAATGTTGAAGCCTCAATGGGTATAGGTAAAGCTGTTATATTCGTTAATGGTATAACAGTACCTTTAAACTGGGTAATAAAAACTTATTTGTTAGATGATGGCGCATTATCTTGGACTGGGATTGAATCTCTTGCTAGTGTTGATTTATCATTTTTAACATTTATTTGCTTTATTGCAACAATTGCTGCACTTGTTCAATTTGTTGAAATGTTTATAGATAAATTTAGTCCTTCATTATATAACTCTTTAGGTATATTCTTGCCACTTATTACAGTGAATTGTTCTATTCTAGGAGCATCTGTATTTATGGATGAAAGAGGTTATACACTTGGAGAATCTGCGGTTTTTGGTGTTAGTGCTGGTGTTGGTTTTTACTTAGCAATTGTATGTATGGCCGCAATTCGATTTAAACTAAGATATTCAAATATTCCTGATGGTTTAAAAGGACTTGGTATAACGATGATTTTAACAGGGCTTTTATCAATGGCTTATTTATCATTTTCAGGAATTCAATTATAGGAGAAATATAATATTATGAAAAAGAATAAATTGTTTGCTCTAGGTGCTTTAGGTGTTTTAGGTGTTGTAGTGGCTGCTATTAACTTAGCAATAGGTATTTTCCTTATTAAGATACTTTGGACTACTATTGCTGAGGCTTTATTTTCTAAGCTTGTTGAATCTGGCCAAATAAGTACATCAATGTCTTGGAAAGATGCATTCTGGATAGGACTTTTTCTATATTTTGTAATAAGAGCATTTGCTGGAAACTTATTAAATGTAACAAAAGAAGGAAATAAAACAACTGTTAGCATGGGAGATTCAGATGCAACTATTCATGGTAAAGATTCAGAAAATAAGAAAGAAAATAATAAAGATTAATAAATTATGCTAGCTACAACTATATCATCTGTATTTGTTTTTTCTTTAGTTATTTTAATCTTAGTTATTTTGCTTGGTGTTGCTGAGAAAAGATTGTTACCTCAGGGAGATGCTAAAATTTTGATTAATGGAGATGATGAAAAATCTCCAACAGTAAAGCCTGGAGGTTCCTTATTATCATCTTTAGCAGGGCATAATGTTTTTATTCCATCTGCATGTGGAGGAGGAGGAACTTGTTCGCAGTGCAAATGCCGGGTTCTCAGTGGAGGAGGAGATATATTGCCTACTGAGGTTTCTCATTTTTCAAGATCTGAAATTCAAGATAATTATAGGCTTGCTTGTCAGGTAAAGGTTAAAGGTGATATGGAAATTAAAATTCCTGATGAAATATTTAGTATAAAAAAGTGGGAGTGTACTGTTAGGAGCAATGATAATGTTGCAACTTTTATAAAAGAATTAGTCCTAGAGCTTCCTGATGGTGAGATTCTTGATTTTGAATCTGGAGGGTATATTCAAATTGATATCCCCGAATATGAGCTTAAGTATTCAGAGTTTGATATTGAGGAACAATATAGAGAAGATTGGGATAAGTTTAAAATGTGGGATTTGGTTGCTAAAAATAATAATTCTGAAGAGTTTAGAGCATATTCTATGGCTAATCACCCTGCAGAAGGTAATATTGTAATGCTAAATGTAAGAATTGCACATCCTCCTCCGCAACAGTGGGATGCTCCTCCAGGGATAGCTTCTTCATATATTTTTAATTTAAAGCCAGGTGATAAGGTAACTATTTCAGGTCCTTATGGAGAATTTTTCATCAAAGATACTGAGCGGGAGATGGTGTATGTGGGTGGTGGAGCAGGCATGGCTCCATTGCGTTCTCATTTGTTTCACTTATTTCACACACTAAAAACAGGTAGAAAGGTATCGTATTGGTACGGAGCAAGGTCTAGGCGTGAAATGTTTTATGATGATCATTTTAAAGCTATTGAAAAGAAATTTCCTAATTTTTCATACAATGTTGCTCTGTCTGATCCGATGGAACAAGATAAGTGGACGGGTTATACAGGTTTTATACATCAAGTAGTCCTGGATAATTATTTAAGTAAACATGAAGATCCTACTGAAATAGAATACTATATGTGTGGTCCACCTATGATGAATAAGGCTGTTACTGGAATGCTACATGATTTAGGTGTTGAAGATGAGATGATTGATTTTGATGATTTTGGTTAAAAAATTACTAAAATATTTTTTATTTTCATTTTTTATTTTACTCTATTCCTCCTGTTCTTCTAATAATAATCAAATAACAATACATGGATATACTATGGGTACAACCTATTCTATAACTATTGCAAATTTTAAAGACCAAGAAGATGTTTTTCAAGCTCAGATTGATTCATTGTTAATATTGGTTAATAAATATTTTTCTACATATTTAGATAGCAGTGAGATTTCAAAGATTAATAATCAAAATTTTGATTCATTAGTTTTATCTGATGAATTTTTATATGTTTTAAAAAAATCTCTTTATTACTGTGAAATTTCAGAAGGTAATTATGATGTTACAATTGCTCCTTTAGTTGATTTATGGGGTTTTGGACATTTGGATAATAAAAGTTTTCCAAGTCAAAAAAAAATACAAAATAGTTTAAAAAATGTTGGATATAAAAAAGTCATAATTCAGGATAATATCCTATTAAATAAGAATAATGTTAAAATTGATTTAAATTCTATTGCTAAGGGGCATGGCGTTGATAGAGTGTTCGAATATATTTTACAAAAAGGCTATTCTGACTTTTTGGTAGAAATTGGAGGAGAGATTCGTTCTTCTGTTAATCAGAAAGATGCTTGGATTATAGGAATACAAAATCCAAATAAAAATTCAATAATTAATAAAGTTAAATTAGCTAATAAATCTATGGCTACATCTGGAAATTATAATAACTTTTTCACATATGAAGATAAAAATTATTCACATATAATAGATCCAAAAACAGGGTATCCTTATATGCATAATTCTATTAGTGCCACAATTATTTCAGATAAATGTATTGATGCGGATGCTTATGCTACATTAGCAATGACAATGAGTCCTGATAAAATTATTGAAATTATTAATAAAGATGAAAATTCTGAGTGTTATATTTTAGAATATAAAGATAATTATATTATTGAGCATAGAAGTAGTGGCTTTGATGCATTTATTTTTTAAGAGAACATTTAAATTTTTCTGCTAAAGTACATTCACATGGATTATTTTTACTGTTTCCACAACTTCCTTTCATTTTTTTTCCAGAAATAAGGTATCCTATGCTCATAAAAAAAATACAAAACAAAATAATTAAAATTGTAATAATAAATGTCTGTAACATTCATTAATTTAAGACATAAAAAATGGAATAAATAATATGTTTAGAAAAATATTTTATAGTTTATTTTTATTTTCAATTACCTTTGCAGAAAAAAATAGCCATGGGCACTCAGCCCATCTTTCGGCTGAAGATTTCAGCCTATTTTGGCTGATTCCTTTTATAGGGATACTCCTTTCAATCGCTGTTATCCCACTTATAAATTCTAATTTTTGGCACCATAATTATGGAAAAGTTTCAGCATTTTGGGGATTGTTGTTTATAATAGTTTTTGCTGTTTCCTTTACAGATTATACATTGTTTTATATTCTAGAGGTTTATTTAAGAGAATTTATTCCTTTTATTATGCTTTTATTAGCCTTATTTACTGTTTCTGGAGGTATTTTGATTAAAGGTGATTTAAATGGTACCCCGAAGTTAAACACGCTTATTCTTTTAATAGGAACATCTTTAGCATCAATTATGGGTACTACTGGTGCTTCAATGCTTCTAATTAGACCTTTGATTAGGGCTAATTCTTGGAGAAAGAACAAAGTCCACTTAATTGTGTTTTTTATATTTTTAGTTTCTAATATAGGTGGTTCATTAACTCCAATTGGAGATCCTCCTTTATTCTTAGGCTTTTTAAAAGGAGTGGATTTTACATGGCCTCTTATTTATATGTATAAACCTATGCTTTTTGTATCATTTTTTATATTTATTATTTTTTATTTTTTAGATACTTATTTCTATAAAAAGGAAAAAAGTTCAGCCCTGAAATCAAATGAATTATCAATTAAAATTGAAGGTAAAATTAATTTTATTTTAATTTTATTTGTAATTGGAGCAGTTATTTTGAGTGGTTTACAATCTTTCCAAACTTCGATATTTTCTTATCATGGAACTACAATGATAACCTTAGGAACTGGTATACAATTAACCATTTTATTATTAGTTACTATTATATCATTAAAAATTACACCTGATGAAATTAGAATAGGAAATGCTTTTACATGGGAGCCTATTAAGGAAGTCGCAAAATTATTTGCAACAATTTTTATAACGATGATTCCTGCTATTGAAATGCTTAAAGGTGTAACGAAAGAAATAGGCCCTATGAGTTGGATGAAAACAATTATTATTAATGAAGATGGTTCTAATATTGATACAATGTATTTTTGGCTTACAGGAATATTGTCAAGCTTTTTAGATAATGCTCCTACATATGTTGTTTTCTTTACAGCTGCATTAGGAGAACATAATGTTGAATGGCTAATGAATACAGGAAATACGCTTTTAGCAATCTCATGTGGTGCTGTTTTTATGGGAGCTATGACTTATATTGGAAATGCTCCTAATTTTATGGTTAAATCTATTTCTGAAGAAAATGAAATAAAAATGCCTAGTTTTTTTGGGTATATGGGATGGTCAATTTTAATACTATTCCCTATCTTTATAGTCACTAGTTTAATATTCTTTTAATAGTATGAAAATTGATTGGTTTAGATTAACAGAATTAATAAATGCAAATAATAAGATATTGCTTTCTACGCATATAAATCCTGATGCTGATGGACTTGGCTCAGAGGTTGCTATGTATTATCACCTTAAAAAAATGAATAAGGAATGTAAAATAATAAATATATCTAATATGATGGATAAATATGAATTTTTGAATAAAGATAATATTATTGAACAGTATAACTCTGAAATTCATGATTCGTGGATTGAAAAATGTAATTTAGCTATTATTTTTGATATTGGCAATCATAGTAGACTAGGAGAAATATCTAATCTTATAAAAAAGAATAATGTTTACTGTGTTTCTATTGATCATCATCCATCAGATGGGAGTTATTTTGACCATCAATTTTTAGATGTAAAATCTCCTGCTACAGGATTTATGGTTTGGCAGTATTTTAAATGTGAAACAATAGAACTATCATATGATATGGCAGAATCATTGTATGCGGCATTGATTACCGATACAGGTTCATTTAGATATAACTCTACAACATCAAATTGTCATATAATGGCTAAGGAATTATTGGACTTGGGTGTTAAGCCATATGATGTTTATGCGAGTATATATGAGCAAAGAAGTTTAGCTCAAATTAAATTATTTGGCAAAGCTATAGAAAGTTTAAAAATAGTTGGTGAATTTGGATGTATTAATATCTCGCTTTCTATGTTAGAAGAATGTGGCGCAACTTTAGATGATATTGATGGCTTTACAGATTTTATTAGATCTATCCAAGGTGTAGAGGTTGCATTTATGATATCTGAAATAAAAGAAAAAAACTATAGGATTAATTTTAGATCTAGAGGAAAATATATTATTAATGATATTGCAGAATATTTTAATGGAGGAGGACATAAATTAGCTGCAGGAGCAACAGTAAAAGGATTAAGTGTTGAAAAAATAGAAGGTGTTATATTAGATAAATTAAAAAATAAAAAGGAAGATTTATGTCAATAAAATCTGATAAATGGATAAGAGAAATGTCCTTGAAGAAAGAAATGATTTCTCCATTTGTTGATAATCAAATTAGAAAAGGGACTATATCATACGGATTATCATCTTATGGATATGACATTAGAGTATCTGATGAGTATAAAGTTTTTACAAATGTGAATAATAGTGTTGTTGATCCCAAAAAATTTGATGATAAATCTTTTATAGATTATAAAGGAGATGTTTGTGTTGTTCCTCCTAATAGCTTTGCATTAGCAAGAAGTATTGAGTATTTTAAAATACCTAGAAGTGTACTGACCATATGCTTAGGAAAGTCTACATATGCTAGATGCGGAATTATTGTAAATGTAACACCTTTTGAACCTGAATGGGAAGGACATGTAACTTTAGAAATTTCAAATACGACCCCATTGCCTGCAAAGATTTATTCAAATGAAGGCTTATGTCAAGTTTTATTTTTTGAATCAGATGAAGTCTGTGAAAAATCCTATAAGGATAAAGGTGGAAAATATCAAAGTCAAACTGGGATAACTTTAGCAAAACATAAATGAAGATAATAGTTGCAAAAGATGCTGGATATTGTTTTGGTGTTAGAGATGCTGTTAATTTAGCATACGATACGGCTAAAGAACATGGAGAAGTTTATATGCTAGGCGATATTGTGCATAATGAAAATGTAGTAAATGATTTAGAGAAGGTTGGTGCAAAAGTGGTTGAAAATATAGATGATGTACCAATTGATAAGCCTTTACTTTTAAGAGCACATGGTAGTAAAAGGAGTGTTTGGGAATCTGCTGAAAAAAAAGGTATGAATTTAGTAGATGCAACATGTCCATTAGTGCATGAAATCCATAGAGAAGTTAAAAAATTATCTGAAGAAGGAAGAAAGATTTTTGTTATAGGAGATCATGGACATGATGAAGTAGTCGCAATAGCTGATCAAGTTCCAAATAGTATTGTTTTGTCAACTGTAGATGAAGCTCGATCTTTAAAAAAAATTAAAAAAGCAGGTATTGTTAGTCAATCAACTCAAACTATTGAGAATGTACAAGAGATAATTAATATTTTAATGGAAAAAGTATTTGACTTACGATTTGTTAATACAATATGTTATCCTACTAAAAGAAATCAACAACAGATTAAACAATTGGCAAAAGAATCAGATGTCATGATTATTATAGGTTCATTTACAAGTGCTAATTCGAAACGATTAACATCATTATCAGAAACCTTGAATAAAAATACATATCAAGTAACAGATTCAAAAGATATTGATTCCAGCTGGTTTAATGATTGCGAAACAGTTGGAATAAGTGCAGGAGCATCAACTCCAGACTATTTAATTAAAGAAGTTAAAGACAAAATTATGTCTTTTTAAAGGAGATAAAATGGAAAAAGGTACATTTAAAATAAAAGTTGGTTTAGCTGAAATGCTGAAAGGTGGAGTCATTATGGATGTAACAAATGCTAAACAAGCATCTATAGCAGAAAAAGCAGGAGCTGTAGCTGTAATGGCTTTAGAAAAAATACCTGCAGATATAAGAAGGGATGGTGGTATATCTCGAATGTCTAATCCTAAAATGATATGTGAAATACGAGATAAAGTTTCAATTCCAGTCATGGCAAAATGCAGGATAGGACATTTTGCAGAAGCTCAAATACTTGAAGCCTTGGAAATTGATTTTATAGATGAAAGTGAAGTTTTGACTCCAGCTGATAACAGCTATCATGTTGATAAAAATAAATTTAAAGTTCCTTTTGTTTGTGGAGCTAGGAATTTAAGTGAGGCGTTACGTCGTATTGATGAAGGAGCCGCTATGATTAGGACTAAAGGTGAAGCTGGTTCTGGAAATATAGTTGAAGCAGTTAAACATATGAGAGCTATTACAAGTGAAATTAATTCTTTATCGCTCATGAGTAATGAGGATTTAATGAAATTTTCTAGTGATAATAATGCTCCTATTGATTTACTCCAGGAAACTAAAAAAATAGGAAGATTGCCTGTCCCTAATTTTAGCGCAGGTGGTATAGCTACTCCTGCTGACGCTTCTTTAATGATGCAACTTGGTGCAGAATCTTTATTTGTTGGGTCTGGTATATTTAAATCTGAGGATCCAGAAATGAGAGCTAATGCAATTGTTGAGGCTACTACATATTACGATGATCCTAAAAAGCTATCTGAAATTTCTTCAGGTTTAAAAGATGCGATGGAAGGTTTAGATATATCTGAAATACCTGAGAAAGATTTGTTGCAAAACAGAGGCTGGTAATTGAAAGTAGGCATTTTAGCTATTCAGGGAGATTTTTATTTACATAAAAAATCTTTTGATATAATAGGCGTTGAGACTTTATTTGTTCGAAAATTTTCTGATTTTAAAGAAATTGATTCTTTAATTATTCCTGGAGGAGAATCTACAACAATGTCTTTACTCCTTTCTAAGTATAAATTAGATGAAGTACTTTATGATTTTTCTTTAGATCATACTGTATTTGGAATTTGTGCAGGCTCTATTTTGATTTCAAAAAATTCTAATGATAAACGTATCAAAAATTTAAATATTATGCAGTTTGATTCTGTGCGAAATGCTTGGGGAAATCAAATTAATTCTTTCTCAGATTATATAAATATTAAGGAGTCATTAAATATAGATGATTTTTATACAACTTTTATTAGAGCTCCTAAATTTATAAATGTAGATCCATCATGTGAGATTCTTGCTAGTTATAACTCTGAACCAGTATTAATTAAAAACAAAAGACATCTAGCAGCTTCTTTTCATCCTGAAATGGGAGATGACACTAGATTGTTGGAATATTTTTTAAAATTTGCAAATGAATAATAAAGACTATAAAATATTATCTAAAATTAATAATCCTAATGATTTAAAAGGTTTATCAATTGGTGATTTGAAATTACTATCAGACGATGTATCAAATTATATTCATGATGTTATATCTAAGTTAGGTGGTCATTATTCTTCTCCGCTAGGAGTTATAGAATTAACTATAGCGCTTCATTATGTTTATGACACCCCAAATGATAAAATTGTTTGGGATGTTGGCCATCAAGCCTATGCGCATAAAATATTGACTGAAAGAAGAGATGCTTTTTCTAAAATAAGGCAATTTAAAGAAATAAGTGGTTTCTTAAAAATAGATGAAAGCTTATATGATTGTTATGGAGCTGGTCATACTAGTACATCTATATCTGCAGCTTTAGGGTTTGCGCATATGAGAGATATTGAGAAAAAAAAACATAATGTTCTTGCAGTCATTGGAGATGGAGCAATGACGGGAGGATTAGCATATGAAGGCTTGAATAATTTAGGTTATCATAGAACTCAATTAACAGTGGTTTTAAATGATAATTCTTTATCAATTTCAGAAAGTGTTGGAGCTTTATCAAAAGCTTTAACAAAGATCACAACGAATCCAATTTATAATAAGTTAAGAGATAATATATGGGATGTATCTGGAAAGGTTCCTGTAATATCAAAATATATAAGAACCGCATTGAAGAAAACTGAAGAGGGTATGAAGGCAACCTTTACTCCAGGTGGTTTTTTTGAAGAATTAGGGATTCGCTATATAGGTCCTATTGATGGTCATAATATAGGTGAGCTGATTAAAGTATTTGAATCAATCAAATCAATTGAGGGGCCTGTTTTATTACATGTTTATACCAATAAAGCAAAGAGAATAAAAGATTTCGGATCAGATGATGCAGTAAAATATTACAGCCTTTCACCAAAAGGGTCTACTAATAAAGAAAACACATATACCTTTTCAAATGTTTTCGGAAAGTCAATGCTAAATTTAGCTGATAATAATAATTTTTTATGTGTTACTGCTGCAATGAAGGTTGGTACAGGATTAGCAGAGTTTGCAAAAAAATATAAGGATAGGCATATTGATGTTGCTATTGCAGAGCAGCATGCACTTACATATGCTTCTGGTATATCTGCTGCAGGAGGAGTCCCTGTTATTGCTATTTATTCAACATTTATTCAAAGGGCATATGATCAAATTATACATGATATTGCACTGCAAAAATTACCTGCTGTTATATGTCTTGATAGATCCGGTCTTGTAGGAGCTGATGGACCAACACATCATGGCGTTTTTGATATTCCCTTCTTAAGAGCTATTCCTAATATTATTGTTACGTCTCCTAAAGATGGATTTGAACTTCACGATTTGCTATATACTGCAATTAAGAGTAGAAAAATATTTTCTATTAGATATGGTAAGATTGATACGAATTATAGTGATGATTATAAACCTAAATTATTAAATATTGGTTCATGGGAATATTTGATTAAAGGTGATAGCATTATTTTATTGGCTGTAGGCTCAATGGTTGAAAGTGCACTTGAAATTTCTAGTCTATTTAGAAATAATGATAATTTAAATATAAGTGTAGTTAATTGTAGGTTTGTTAAACCTCTTGATTATAAAATGCTAGATGAAATAAATAGTAAATATTCTTTTATATATACAATTGAAGAAGGTAATATATCAGGAGGTTTTGGTTCATCGGTATTAGAATATTTCTCTCAAAAGAAATATAATAGTTATGTTAAATTATTTGGTATAAGAGATGAATTTATTGATCATGGTTCTAGAATGGAATTGTTAGACTCTATTGGTTTATCATCACAAAAAATGTACGAAGTTATTAAGGAAGAATATGAAAAATAATTCTTATAATAAATGGAAAGAAAAATCTCAGTCATCTAAAACAAGAGATTATGATTTTAATACAATATCAGATAAAACTTTAGATATTCTTTATCATCCTGATTCAGTTAGTGATGAATTCTTAAATAAAGTTAACTATCCAGGAGAGTTTCCATATACTAGAGGTATCCATGCAAATATGTATAGAGGAAAATTATGGACTATGCGACAATTTTCTGGTTTTGGTTCACCTGAGGATACTAATAATCGATATAAATTTTTATTAAATAATGGCCAGACAGGTTTATCTGTTGCATTTGATATGCCTACTTTAATGGGGTATGATGCTGATGATGAGCTATCTGATGGTGAAGTAGGCCATTGTGGTGTTTCAATTAGCAGTTTAGATGATATGGAAATGTTATTTAAAGATATTGATTTGGATAAGATTAGTGTATCTATGACTATTAATGGACCTGCTGTTATAATTTTTGCATTTTATGTTGCATTAGCAATCAAAAGAGGTCTTGATATTTCCAAGCTTAACGGAACATTACAAAATGATATATTAAAAGAGTATATTGCTCAAAAAGAATGGATTTATCCACCTAAAGAATCAATTAGGCTTATTGTAGATATGATAGAATATTGTACTTCTAAAATGCCAAAATATAATACTATATCTGTTAGTGGCTATCATATTAGAGAGGCGGGATCTACTGCTGTTCAAGAATTAGCCTTTACTCTATCTAATGGTTTTGCATATTTAGATGCATGTATAGATAGAGGTATGAAAGTTGATCAAGTCGCTCCAAGATTATCATTCTTTTTTAATTCTCATTCAGATTTTTTTGAAGAAATATGTAAATATAGAGCTGCTAGAAGGATATGGTCAAAAAAATTAAAAGAATATTATAATGCTAAAGATGAAAAGTCAATGAAGTTACGCTTCCATACTCAAACAGCAGGTTTTTCTTTAACAGCTCAACAACCTGAAATAAATATAGCTAGAACAAGTTTTCAGGCTCTATCTGCTGTTTTAGGGGGAACTCAATCATTGCACACAAATTCAATGGATGAGACCTTAGCTCTTCCATCAGAAAAAGCAGCTGAAATTGCATTGCGTACACAGCAAATTTTAGCTTATGAGACAGGAGTTGCTAATGTAGTTGATCCTCTTGGAGGTTCTTATTATGTAGAAGAATTGACTGATAATATAGAAAAAGAAGCAAATGAATATTTTGAAAAAATAGAAAGTATAGGTGGAGTTGTAAATGGTATTGAATCAGGATATTTTCAAAAAGAAATTGCAGATTCATCTTCTATGTATAATGATAAAATAGAAAAAAAAGAACGCTATATAGTTGGTGTGAACAAATTTATTAAAGAAGATGAAAATATTGAAATTCCTATTCTTGAAATAACAGATAAGGTTCAAGTAAAACAAATTAATAAATTGAATAAAATTAAATCTTCTAGAAATAATAAAGCTGTATCTGAAAAGTTAGAAAGAATAACTAAATCTTGTAATGGTACAGATAATTTGCTCCCCTTAATTATAGATGCTGCACTTGAGTATGCAACTTTAGGTGAAATTGTCAATGCTATGAAAACTGTATTTGGAGAATGGAATGAACAATCTATTATATGAAAAATAAACTGTTTACAATTGGGGTGGAAGAGGAGTATATGATTTGTAATCCTGAATCATACGATTTGTATGATAAGGCGAATGAGATCCTTTCTTTTTTAGATGAATCAGAGAAAGATAGATATTCCTATGAATTATTATTAAGTGAAATAGAGGCAAATACCCCTATATGTAATGATGTAGATGATGCTATTATACAAATAATTAAAAATCGTAATAGATTGAAAGATATTGGAGAAAATCTAGATTTTAAAATAGGTATTAGTGGCACTCATCCAACAGCATTACCTGATGAGCAAAATTTTGTAAATAATGAATCTTATAATTGGGTTTCATCTCAATTGCGTGAGTATGCAAGGCAAAATATAACTTTTTCAACCCATGTTCATATTGGGTTAAATGATAATGATACTATTATTAAGGTTATGAACGCGTCAAATGCTTGGATCGCTCCATTAATAGCTCTATCTGTCAACTCCCCTTTTTTTGGTGGAAAAGAAACGGGTATGCAATCTTCTAGAACATTTCAATTTGGAATATTCCCTAGAACAAATATAATTCATAAGATAGATAACTCTGAAGAATATTTTAAGATTGTTAATAACTTGAAGCTTTCAGGTGCAATAGCAAAACAAAGGCATATATGGTGGAAAATAAGACCTCATTTAAATTATAGTACAATAGAATTTAGGGTGTGTGATATACAAAGATCATTAATTAATACAAAAATGATTATTGCTATCACTCAAGCTTTAGTGCATAGAATATATATGGATATTGAAAAAAATAAAATTTTCAAAAATTATAATATGGAATACTTGAATGATGGAATTTGGAAAGCTGCTAAACTTGGAATATATGGTTCTATAGTATGCCCTTTGAAAGAAGACATTGTTAGCATGAAAGACGCAGTATATCGTATGTTGGATTATATACATTCATCATTAGTATATTTTGGTAATGAAAAAATCATTGAAAATGTTGAGAAGATTTTGGATGGAAAAACAGAATCTAAAGAGCAAATTGATATATACAATAAATTTGGTTTCTTAGGATTAAAAAAATTTTTAGTTGATTCTGTTGAATATAGTATTAAAGAATAATAAAGGGAGGGAGTATGTCGAGACGTATAGTCCATGTTATAGGTACAGGTACAATAGGAGAGCCTTTAATAGGTCTTCTTTGTAATTTTAAAAATGATTTAGGTATAGATGAAGTTACATTTAATAAATATACTCCATTAACTACTGATAGATCAAAAGTTGCGAATTTATTAAAAAGGGGAGCTAGACTATCAACTAATGAAGATAAAATTGATGGGTTTAATAATATAGGCTTAAAAGCAGAATTTACATCTGAAGAAGCTATAAAGCGAGCATCTGTAGTTATAGATTGTACTCCTAGTGGTTTTGGGCATAAAAACAAAAAAGATTTTTATGATAAACATTTAGATTCTACTCTTGGATTTGTTGCTCAAGGAAGCGAATTTGGATTTGGCAAGATGTATGCAAGAGGAATTAATGATTCAATTCTTGATCATGAAAAAGATAAATTTATTCAAGTTGTTTCTTGTAATACACATAATTTGTCAACAATAGTAAAAACCTTGGCACTATCTGAAGGTAATGATAACCTAATTGAAGGAAGATTTAATTTGATTAGAAGAGCAAATGATTTAAGTCAGACTTCTAGTTTTGTGCCTTCTCCTCAAGTTGGAAAGCATGGAGATGATGTGTTTGGAACGCATCATGCAAGAGATGCACATTTATTATTTGATACAATGAATATAAAGTTAGATCTTTTTTCTTCAGCTATGAAAATCAACTCACAGTATATGCATATTCAACATTTTTATTTAAAATTAAAGAATAAAACAACTATGCAATCTATTTTATCTAAATTTGAATCTAATGATAGAATTGCTTTAACAGATAAAGTAAACGCAAATGAAGTTTTTTCATTTGGTCGTGATCATGGGCATTTTGGAAGAATATTAAATCAATCTGTTGTATCAGTTCCTTCATTGAATTTGAGAAATGGAAATGAAATTACTGGGTTTTGTTTTACTCCTCAAGACGGAAATTCATTATTAAGTTCTATAGCTATAACTGAATGGTTTTTATATCCTCATTCATATGAAGATAAAATTCAATGCTTAAAACCTTTGTTTTTTGATGAGGTATAGCATTTATTTTGATGATTTTAAAACATGTATCTGATAACCTTAATCCTTATTTAAAAGAAAATGGTAATAATAAATTAGTATTAGGAGTATCAGGAGGCGTTGATAGTATTGTTTTGCTTGATGTTTTAAATAAGCTTAAAGAACAATATTGCATATCGATTAGCTTAATTCATATTAACTATGGTATTCATCCAAAAGCACAATTAGCAGAAGATTTGTGCTATGACTTAGCATCAAAATATAATATTGATATAGCATCAAAAGCAGTAGACTTAAAAAGTTCTAATTTTGAAGCTAGTGCGCGAGATTTTAGATATAATATGTTTAATGAATATTCTAAAAAAAATAGTATTGATTATATCCTTACAGCTCATCATAAAGACGATCAGATTGAAACATTACAGATGAAATTTCTAGATGGTTCAGATTGGGTATCTTTTTTAGGAATAAGAAAAAAATATGGTAATATTATAAGGCCTATGTTAAATATAACTAAGAAAGAAATATTAATGTATGCTAATAATCAAGCATTATCATGGATAGAAGATTCTTCTAATACAAATATAAATTATAGGCGAAATAATATAAGATTAAATGTTATCCCTGAAATAATAAAAAATAATCCAGGTCATATTGATGAGCTTATGCAAAAGCATTATAATGCTATAAAAAAAATATCATTATTAAAAGATAAAATGATTTTTTTTAGGAATGAGTATATAATAGAATCACATCCTGGATGTATCATTATTTCAAATAAAGTGATAGATATTGAGGATAGAATAAGCTTTAAAATATTTTATCAAGACCTATGTCAAAAATATTTTAATTGTGGTTTGTATTCTACTAAAAAACATTGGAAGCAATTTTATCTTTTTGTTTTAAATTCAAGGGTTCATTCTTTATTTGATTTAAATAAAGATATAAGAATTATAAAGAAAAAAGAATTCCATTATATTTATACAAACAATTTACCCTTAAGTAAAATTAATAAAATTATTAAACAAAATGAATATCATTAAATATAAAGAATCTATATTTGAAAAATACATCTCTAATTCAGAGATAATTGATAGATGTCAAATTATTGGAGAAGAACTTAATGACAAATATCTTAAAGAAGAGGTTGTCCTCTTAGGTTTGTTAGATGGTTGCTTACCATTTATGAAAGATTTATCAAAATTTTTAAAATTTAACTTTAAACCTTGTTTTGTTAAAATTTCATCATATAAGGGGTTTGAGTCTGGAGATATAAAACTTGAATCTTCATTAAATGAAAGCGATATTTACAATAAAAATGTTATCGTAATTGATGATATAATAGATACAGGTAAAACTATTTGCTATATAAGGTCATACTTAGAAAATTTGCAAGCAAAAAAAATTAAAATTGCTTCATTGTTAGTAAAAGATAGTTCTCTTAAATTAACAGATTGGTTTGGATTCAAAATTGATGATGAATTTGTTATAGGCTATGGTATGGATCTAGATAATCAGTTTAGAGATTTAAAACATATATATATAAAGAAAGTGTAATGAGTAAAAAAAATAAAAATAAAATAACTAAAAATTTAATTAATAATTTCATTCTTTGGACTTTAATTATTGTGATTTCAATTACTATGTTGAATTATTTTGATTTAAGTAAAAAGAGTCGGAATATTCCTTATTCTACATTCCTAGAATTATTAAATGATAATAGTCTTAATCGAAATATTTCCAAAGCTGTTATAACAGGTAATGATTTGGTTGCAGATTGTGATCCTGGATGTGTTTTATCTGGATATGATGAACCAATAAAAGTATTTAATGTTGTATTGCCGAATATTACTATAGATAAAGTTGATGAATGGAATCAAATGTTGGGTTCAAATGTACAGATAGAAATTAGAAAAAACAGTCCTAGCGCTATGGATTATTTGTTTCAATTTTCTCCATGGTTATTAATTATTGCATTTTGGTTTTTTATTATGAGACGTATGCAGGGAGGAGGAGGTCAGGGTGGTATATTTTCATTTGCCAAAAGTAAGGCTAGAATCATATCTCCAGATAAGCCTAAAGTTATGTTTAAAGATGTTGCAGGATGCGAAGAGGCAAAAACAGAACTGCAAGAGATTGTAGGCTTTTTGAAAAGTCCTAAAAAATATTCAAGTATAGGGGCAAAGATTCCACGAGGAGCTCTGTTATTAGGTCCTCCAGGAACAGGAAAAACTTTATTAGCAAAAGCTGTTTCGGGTGAAGCCAAAGTTCCTTTTTTTACTATTAGTGGAGCAGAATTTGTTGAAATGTTTGTTGGTGTTGGTGCTAGCAGAGTCAGGGACTTGTTTGATCAAGCAAAGAAGAATTCTCCTAGTATAATATTTATTGATGAAATAGATGCTGTTGGTAGACATCGCGGTGCAGGTCTTGGAGGAGGGCATGATGAAAGAGAGCAAACTTTAAATCAGATTTTAGTTGAAATGGATGGCTTTGATACTAAATCAAATGTAATTTTATTAGCAGCTACTAATAGGCCTGATGTATTGGATAAGGCTTTATTGAGGCCAGGTCGTTTTGATAGACAGATAGTCGTTGATACTCCTGATTTAGCTGGACGTGAAGCAATATTGAAAATCCATACTCGCAAAGTTCCTTTGAGTAAAGATGTTAATTTAAAAACTATAGCTAAAGGTACTCCTGGACTTGCAGGTGCAGATTTAGAAAATTTAGTTAATGAATCAGCTTTGTTAGCTGCACGAAATAATAAAAAAACTATATCTATGGTTGATTTTGAAAATGCTAAAGATAAGGTGATGATGGGTATAGAAAGAAAAAGTATGGTTTTAACTCCGTCAGATAAAAAAATTATAGCCTATCATGAGGCAGGTCATGCTCTTGTTGCTTATCATACAAAAGGAGCAGATCCAGTCCATAAAATTACAATTATTCCCCGAGGACAAGCCCTTGGTATTACTGCTCAAATTCCTGAGATAGAAAGGTTTAATTATTCTAAAACCTATATGCTTGGGAGATTGAATATTTTAATGGGAGGAAGGTGTGCTGAAAAATTAATATTTCATGATACTACAACTGGTGCAGGTAATGATATTGAAGTAGCTACTAATATAGCTCGTAAGATGGTTTGTGATTGGGGTATGAGTGATAAAATTGGTCCCTTGAAATTTGGTAAAAAAGATGAAGAAGTATTCTTAGGTAAAGAATTATCACAGCAAAAAAACTACAGTGAAGAAAAATCTATATTAATAGATAGTGAAATTAGTTCATTGGTAAAAAATGCAGAATCAGAAGCAGATGATATACTATCTAAATTTAGATATCAGTTAGATGATATTGCTCATGAATTATTAGAAAAAGAAACAATTTCAGGTGATCGTATGCGTGCTATTATAGAATCTGATGATTTTAGACTATCTTCTGAGCCTATTAATAAAAAATCTGAAACTGCTACTTCTAGAAGAAGAAAAAATAAGCCTTAATAATTGACTCTATACTTTAAAAAGCCTATTGTAATGGGTATATTGAATCTTACGCCAGATTCCTTTTATGATGGTGTTAAGGATTTAGACTTAATCTCATTAGAAAAAAAAGTAAAAAAAAATAAATATGCGGATATTATTGATGTCGGGGCTGAATCTACACGTCCTTTTTCTGATTCAATAACTTCAGAAGAAGAAATAGAAAGACTCTCTATTTTTATGGATATTAAAGATAGTATTAAGCAAAAGCTATCTATAGATTCTTATAAATATGACGTAATTAAATATGCTCTTGATAATGGTTTTAATATTATTAATGATATATCTGGAGGAGGAGATAAAAATTGTAATATAGGTTTAGCTGCAGAGTATGGTGTCCCAATTATTATTATGCATATGCAAGGTAATCCTAGAACAATGCAGATTAAACCAAAATATGATAACCTTATTGATGATATTTTATTCTTTTTTAACTCTAAAATTAAAATCATGAAAAATGAATTTGATTTATCAGATGAACAAATCATTATAGATCCAGGTATAGGATTTGGAAAAAGTATACAAGACAACTATTCTATTATAGACAATATATATCGATTTAAAGATTTAGGGTTCCCTCTTTTAATTGGACTATCAAGAAAATCCTTTTTATCTATTGATGGGGATCTTCCACAAGAGCGAAAAAAAGCAAGCTTACAAATGCAGTCTATAGCTATGTATAATGGCGCTGATTATATTAGGACTCACGATGTTTATGATACATATCAATCGGTAAGAATTATTGATAGATTTAAAAAATAGGTATAAATTCTTTTATGGATATACAGACCTTTAAAGATGCTTGTACAAAAGTTAATGAAAAGTATTTGACAATCAGAGGTTATCTTTGACATTGATTTATTGAAAAATAAATTAAAATCCTTAGAAATCAAAACTTCATCTGATGGATTTTGGAATGATAAATCGATAGCTAATAATATTTTAAAAAAAATTAAAAAGTTTAATAATAGACTTGATTTTTACAATGAATTATCTAATCAATATGAATTATTAGATTTATATTTAAAAGAAAATATAGATAATAACAAAGTTAATATAGAATCTATTTCAGAATTAAAAAAGTTTTCTAACCTTGTTAAAGATCTTGAAATCAGGACACTTTTAAATAATAATGATGATGATAAAAATGTTGTATTAACAATACATCCAGGTGCTGGAGGAAAGGACTCTCAAGATTGGGCTTTTATGCTATATCGAATGTATATAAAATGGGCAGAATCTAATAATTATAAATATAGTATATTAAGTTATAATGAGGGTGATGAAACAGGAATTAAAGATGTAAGTATTCAAATTAATGCTGATTATGCATTTGGAAAACTTCAATCAGAAAGAGGTATTCATCGATTGGTGCGAATATCACCATTTGATAGCAATGCTAAACGACATACATCATTTGCTGCAGTATTTATAGATCCTCTAATAGATGATGATATAGATATAGAAATTAATGATAATGATCTTAAAATTGATACTTATAGAGCAAGTGGGGCTGGTGGCCAACATGTGAATAAAACAGATTCAGCTGTTAGAATAACTCATTTAGATAGTGGAATAACAGTTCAGTGTCAAAATCAGAGGAGTCAGCTAAAAAATAAAAATATAGCAATAAAAATTCTAAAATCCCGTTTATATCAACTTAAATTAGATGAGATGAATAATAAGAAAAATGAACTAAATCTAGAAAAAAAAGATATTGCTTGGGGAAGTCAGATTAGATCATATGTCTTTCATCCTTATAATCTAATTAAAGATCATAGAACTAATTATGAGACATCTAACATACAAAAAGTTTTAGATGGTAGTATTGATGAATATATAAAAGCATATTTATTATTTAATATGGAGAAAAATAATGTCAAATAATGATCAAGAAATAGGCCAGAGTTTAAAGCAAATTATAGAATATAGATTAGGTAAAATAAAAGCACTTAAAGAGGCTGATATTAACCCATTTCCTCATAGTTTTGATTTGAAACACACAGTTTCTGATCTACTTAATATTAAAGAACCTTTTACTGATGAATATCAAACAGCTGGTAGAGTTGTTGCAATAAGACGAATGGGAAAAGCTTCTTTTTGTCATATTCAAGATGAAGGAAAAAAGATTCAAATATATCTTAAAAGTAATATGCTTAAA
>CETH01006311.1_pt1 | contig 30354 bp, 29 predicted proteins | sample 361461 | NCBI WGS metagenome assembly CETH01 (sample SAMEA2622695, study PRJEB7988) | marine metagenome | isolation source: saline water (ENVO:00002010), including
TCTTAGGTGATTATAAAGAAAGTTTGGGTGTTTGTGATTATAGTTTTAAAGAGTTGGAACAAGTTTTAGAGTTGCGCTTAAAATTTAATAAAGGCACAAAAGTCGATGGTGGTTTGTTGGTAAGTTTTATAAAACAGTTTAAGGATATATATGTTAAAAAATAGTTTATGTTTTTTTGTTTTTTTTGGGGTTTTGTTGTGTACACAAGACTGGGCTGTTAAATATCAAAATAAGGTTTGGTCTCAACAAGATTTTTATCGGTTTTTTCCAAAAAATGATTGGCTACAGGTTGATAATAAAGAAAAAAAAGACAAAATTTTAACAAGTTTTTTAAAACAAAATGTTGCGGCCTATAACGCAGAGGTGTTAGGCTTAAATTTTAGTCCTGAGGTCGCGAAAAAAATATCAGCCAGATATAATATGTTAATGGTTAATGAATATTATATGAGGCATTTTTTAGGGTCGGTTATTCCTTCTTCTGCTTTGTTTTTTTGTGGACAACATTTAAAAAATGAAGTGTTTGTTAAACATATCCTATTAAAACACGTGGAGGGTTTAAGGGGGGAAGCCTCTCCAGTGTTTCAGCGGGCCCAAAACATTAAAGACTCTCTGTTAAGTTTTGGGGTTTCGTTTGAAGGTGTGGCTATTAGTTTTTCAGAAGACCCAAGTGTCACAACCAACAAAGGAGGTCTTGGGTGGTTGTCAATTGGAAAAACTGTTCCTGAGTTTGAAAAGGGTGTTTTTGGTTTGTGTGTTGGGTGTTTGGGTGTGTTAGAAACGGATTTTGGCTTTCATGTTGTGAGGGTGGACTCTCTTCGTCCTTCTATGTATGCGAGCCTTTCACAAGAAGAGTATGATGATTTTGTTTTTCGTTTCTCAAGCTCATATATTAAAGGGCCCTTAAAAGATTTGGCAGCACAGCACGACTCTTTGTTGGTGCGGTCCGCTGGTGTTGTTTTTGATTTTGTTGCTCTGACTGAAATTGTAGAACTTATAGATGAGGAATTGCGTTTAAAGTTTGGTGACAGAAGGGCTGTAGATGTGTTAAAAATATTAAGAGACTACCCTGGTATAATTATGAAATATAATTCAAACCTTTTTGGAGGGGGTTGGTTTGCACAAAAAATAGAAAGGTCTCTGCATAGTTCTGTTTTTTATGCTTCTGTTGATGAAATTTACAAAGATTTTTTAACTGTTGTTTTAAGAGATATTGTTTATCAAAAGGGTTTGGATTTGGGTTTAAATAGGGGTTTTTCTTTTGTTAACCAATATTTTCCTGTAAGGTTGGGGGTTTTAGAAAAGGCTTACCTTTCTTTTTTGGTGTCCTCTGTTGAGGTTCCAACAGACGAAGAAATTAAACTTTATTTTCGTGCTAACTCGGAAGGGAAAGATCTTAATGTTGCTTATAACTCTATTGAAACTATTTTGTTGCAACAAAAACAAGAGGAGGTTAAATCTTCTTTTTTTGAGGCTATTGAAAACAGAAAAAATATTATTATAAATGAGGTTTGGTTTGGTGAGTAGTTTGTATGTATTGTTTGTTTGTTTCTTTGTTTCTTTTGTTTTTTCACAGCTTGGAATACAAAAACAAACCAAAATAGAAACCGTTGATGGTTTGGCTGCCATAGTTGAAAGTGATGTTATTTTAAAGAGTGATGTTATGCAACAAGCTTATTTGGTGGCTCAGGGCCAAGGTGTGGACCCTCTCAGCTCTCCCGGGGTGTTTGAAGACTTGTATCTGTCTGTCTTGGATCAAATGGTTGATAATTTGGTTTTATATCATGCTAGTTTGAAAGATACAAACATTGTTGTGGACCCCCTAGTTGTAGAGGGTGCCGTAAAAAAGGAAATAAACAGGCGGATAGAATTTGCGGGCTCAGCCCTCCAGTTAGAAGAGGTGTTTGGCGAACCTATGTCTATGATTCGAGCTAAATTGCGGCTAGAGATTAAAAAGGCTTTGCGGATTGAAAGTTTTACTGGCGGTTTATACCAGTCTGTTTCTCCTTCTGTTTTGGATGTTAAGGGTTTTTTTGACACCTATAGGGACTCTTTACCTCTTTTGGAGCCCAGGGTAAGCTTTTCTGTTTTTGAGTGGCCAATTAAATTAAATTTTGAAAAAGAATTAATGGTGGTTGATTTTTTAAACCAACTAAAAGACAGTCTTAGTTTGGGTGTGAGTTTTTATGATTTAGCTAAAAGACACTCTGATGATAAAGGTTCTGCTTCGTCTGGGGGGCGGCTAGGTTTTTTTGTTAGGGGGTCTTTATTTCCTGAATATGAGTCTGTGGCGTTTAGTTTGTCTGTTGGTGGGGTTTCGGACCCCTTTAAAACAGATGTTGGTTATCATGTTGTTTTGTTAGAGGACAGGGTGGGAGAAAAAATAAAAACAGCACATATATTAAAAAACTTAAAGTCTGGCTCTGGTGATATAGAAAAAAACAAAGAAGATTTTCTTCTTTTTTTGGGTGAAAAAGATGTTTATAACTCTGTTGAAAGGTTTGATTCTTTGTGTGCTCACTCTGTTTTAGACAAACCTTCTTTTCATGGTGTTTTTAGAAACACCCCAGTTTCTTCTCTTCCTGCTTTTTTGGGCAAGCTCTCTTTAGACTCTTTGGGCTTTAGGGGTCCAATATTAAAAGATGGAAGTTTGTTTGTTGTTCGTGTTTTTGATTATTTGCCAAAACAAAAACCAACACTAAGTAATTATTATTTAGAGCTCTTTAATTTAACGCAAAATCAACTAATGTCCGCTAAAATTACTAACGTTATTAACAAAAACAAACAAACGCTTTTTATTAAAAAGTTTTATTAACAAACTTTTCGCAACTTATCAAATTAAAGTTTTTTCTTAACTGTTTTTTTTATTTCTTTGTTTTGTTGTAGGTCATGTTATTTTTTTTTCTGTTATCAACAATTAACAACCATTATTATTATTATTATGTTATTACTATATAAAACATATGTTTTGTTAGGTTCTTTTTTTTCTTAAAAAAAACACAAAAAAATATTAATAAATTGTTATAGTTTTATTAAATTAAAGTATGGATTTTACAATTGAAAAAGAAACGCTTTTATCTGCCTTAACCACCCTATCTAAAATCAACCCAACAAGAACAACCTTACCAATATTGTCTACAGTTTTAATTAAAACAATAGACACAGAAAACATAACGCTAAGATCAACAGATCTTGAGGTTGAACTGGAAATAGAGGTTAACGCAAAAGTATTAGAGCTAGGAGAAACTTGTGCCCCAATTTACAAGCTACTAGAAATAAGCAACACCATTACAGAACCAACAGTTTCTATCAACGTTAATGAAACACAAAGAATGAGAATAAAAACAAGCACTGGAAAATATTTGTTAATGTGTAACAAAACAGAAGAATTTCCAGACCAAAGACAAATTAATGAAAAACCACAAAAACTGTCTGCAAAATTTTTAAGAGAAACTATTAAAAAAACAACATATGCCTGTTCAAAAGACGAGCTAAAACCCACGCTAAACGGGGTCTTGTTTACATTTTCATCAACAAGTGTAACGGCGGTTTCTACAGATGGGCACAGACTAGTAAAGTATGTATGTCAACAAGAAAACCAACACACAGAAACAGTTTTGGTTCCCCAAAAATTTTTAAATATTATAGGGGCAGGGGCTATTAACACAAAAAAAGCTCAACTTCAAAAATACACAGACTACATTAGCATAGAAACAGAAAAAACAAAACTTTCTTCAAGGTTAATTTCTGAAAAGTTTCCAGACTACGAAAACGTTATTCCACAAGAAAGCGAGAATGAAACAACCGTTACAACAAAACTGCTTTTGAGTGCTGTAAAAAAAGTGTCACTCATGTCTAATAAAACAACAAAACAAATTATTTTAAAATTACAAAACAACAAAATTTTTGTGTCAGCAGAAGATCACGAAACAGGGGGCGCAGCCACCGACGAGGTTGAAGCACAAACCACAGGACAAGAACTAACCATAGGGTTTAACAGCACCCTATTAACAGACATTTTAAAACACCAAGAAACAGAAGAAATAAAAATTTTAACATCAAGCGCATTAAGTGCAACACTATTTAAACCGGTAAGGGAAAAAGAAACAAACACCACAACACTGTTGATGCCAATAAGAATTTAATTATGGAATCAACAATTAAATCAATAGTTGACCAGTTTTTTAAAGAAACCCAACTAGACCAAATAAAAGAGGTTGAAAAAAAACTCAACAAACAGTTTGGTCAAAAATTTATAGATAAACATGTTGTGCAAATAACGAAACACAAAAACATTATAACAATTAAAACCAAAACAATAGAAGCGCAAACAGAAATTAATTTATACAAAAAAAAAATAACACCCAAAAATATAAAACTAAAAATTAAATGACAGACAACAAAAAACAATATCAAGCAGAAAGCATTACGGTACTTAAGGGTTTAGAGGCGGTAAGAAAACGTCCCGCAATGTATATTGGAGATGTGGGCAAAAAGGGACTACACCACCTGGTGTGGGAAGTTGTTGACAACTCAATTGATGAGGCAATGGCTGGACATTGTTCTGAAATCACAGTAGAACTAAAAGAGGGTGGAATTATTTCGGTTGAAGACAACGGTCGGGGCATTCCTGTTGACATACACAAAGAAGAAGGAAAGTCTGGCTTAGAGCTTGTTATGACTGTATTACACGCTGGCGGGAAGTTTGACAAAGACTCATACAAAGTTTCTGGAGGTCTCCATGGGGTTGGGGTGTCGGTTGTAAACGCGCTATCAGAATGGTGTGTTGCTGAAGTTTATAGAGGACAACAACACTACAAGCAAGAATACAAAATTGGTATTGCTCAAACCCCCATAGAAAACACAGGGGCCACACAAAAAAGGGGCACAAAAATCACCTTTAAACCAGATTATTCGGTTTTTGTAAACCAACAATATAACGCAGATATTATTAAAAACAGGCTTAGAGAACTATCTTTTTTAAATAGTGGAATAAAAATTGTTTTCAAACAAGACAACCAAAAAGAAACATTTTTGTCTGATGGGGGGCTTTTAGAGTTTGTAAAATATTTAGACAAAAACCACACACATATTTTTGACACACCCATACACCTAAAGGGAGAAAAAGACGCAATACCTATAGAGGTATCTTTGTGTTACAACGAAACCTATAACGAAACAATTTTAAGTTTTGTAAACAACATTAATACTATTGAGGGAGGAACACATTTAGCGGGCTTTAAAACAGCTCTCACAAGATCTTTAAACAAATATGCAACACAAAACAAACTAATTAAACCAGTTAAGGGGAAGGTTGTTTCATTTGGCGGAGAGGATGTTCGAGAAGGACTAACCTGTGTACTCTCTATTAAGGTGCCCGAACCCCAATTTGAAGGACAAACCAAAACAAAACTTGGTAATGGTGAAATAAAAGGAATTTGTGATTCATTTATTAGTGATGGGCTAACAAGCTTTTTTGAACAAAACCCAGATGTAGCCAAAAAAATAATTACTAAAGCAGAGTATGCAGCTAAGGCGCGAGAAGCGGCCAAAAAAGCTAGAGAGCTAATTAGAAGAAAAAGCGTATTAGATATTTCGGCACTACCCGGAAAACTGGCCGACTGTTCAGAAAAAGACCCAGCTCAAAGTGAAATATATTTTGTTGAGGGAGACTCTGCGGGAGGAACTGCCAAACAAGGAAGAAATAGACAATTTCAAGCAATTTTACCCCTAAGAGGCAAAGTAATTAATGCAGAAAAAGCTAGAATTGACAAACTTTTATCAAACAATGAAATACAAACAATTATAACAGCCCTTGGCACAGGGTTTGGTGGAGACAGAAACGAAACAGAAGAAACTTCAGTCGGTGATTTTGATATTAACAAACTTAGATATCACAAAATAGTGTTAATGACAGACGCTGATGTAGACGGAAGCCACATTAGAACACTATTATTAACCTTTTTATTTAGAAAAATGCCCCAACTCATTGAAGGTGGTTATATATATATTGCACAACCCCCTCTTTACAAAATAACCAAAGGCAAAAAAATAGAATATGCCTACACAGACGAACAACGAGACCTAATTTTAGATAAACTAAAAAGCGAAAGTAGCGCGACTATTTCTCTTTCTAGATATAAAGGTTTAGGAGAAATGACAGCAACCCAACTCTGGGAAACTACGATGGACCCAGAGGTGCGGACCTTATTACAAGTTACCATGGAAGATGCTATGAGGGCAGACGACGTGTTTACAAGACTTATGGGAGATGAGGTTGAACCAAGAAGAGAGTTTATCGTTAACAAAGCAAAATTTGTTTCTAATTTAGACTTATAAAATGGACGAAGAAAAAATATATAATAGCGGAAACATACAGTCACGAGACATTGTGGAAGAAATGGAAGAGTCGTATCTCAACTATTCTATGTCTGTTATTGTTAGCAGGGCACTTCCAGATGTGCGAGACGGACTAAAACCAGTACACCGCAGAGTATTGTATGGGGCCTCTGATTTGGGAGCCACATGGAACAGGTCATACAAAAAATCTGCCAGAATAGTTGGTGAGGTGTTAGGTAAGTATCACCCTCATGGAGACAGCTCTGTATATGACTCACTAGTGAGAATGGCACAGCCCTGGTCTTTACGTTACAACCTAATTGATGGTCAAGGAAACTTTGGATCTATTGATGGGGACAACGCTGCCGCTATGAGATATACTGAAGCCAGAATGGACAGAATTGCCGCTGAAATGCTGCAAGACATAGACAAAGAAACAGTAGATTTTGTTAACAACTTTGATGATTCCCTTCAAGAGCCCACAGTGTTACCAAGTATGATTCCCAACCTGTTAATGAATGGATCAGAGGGTATTGCTGTTGGTATGGCCACCAAAATACCCCCTCATAATTTATGTGAATTAATTAATGGATTAATTGCTCTATTAGAACACCCTGAAATTACTGTTGAAGATATTATTACAAACCATATTCAAGGGCCAGATTTTCCAACGGCGGGGTATATTATGGGCTCGGACGGCATTAAGTCAGCCTATTCTACAGGCCGGGGTCGAGTTGTTATGCGTGGAAAAGCTCGCATTGAAGAATTAGACAACGGTAAAGAAAAAATTATCATTACACAGCTTCCATACCAAATTAACAAAGCTAATTTAGTTGAAAAAATTGCCGAACTAGTAAGAGACAAAAAATTAGAGGGCATTTCTGATCTACGAGACGAATCCGATAAAGATGGTATACGGGTTGTTATTGAATGTAAACGTGACGCAATTGGTGAGGTTATTTTAAACAACCTCTATAAATATACTGCACTACAAGACACATTTGGTGTTATTTTGTTAGCCCTAGTTGATGGCATTCCTAAAATTATGGGCCTAAAAGAAATGTTACAACACTTCTTAGATTTTAGAAGAGAAATCATAATTAACCGCACTAAATTTGAGCTCAAAGAGGCTGAGGCTAGGTCTCACATATTAGAAGGGCTAAAAAAGGCGCTTGAAAATATTGATCAAGTTATTTCTATAATAAGAGGCTCCAAAGACCCAGAAACAGCCAAACAATCTTTAATAGACACCTTTACGTTTTCTAAAAAACAAACCAAAGCTATTTTAGATATGCGATTACAAAAACTAACTTCACTTGAAATTGATAAGGTGGTAGATGAATTTAATGAATTACAAGTTTTAATTAAGGAGTTAAACGAACTATTAAAAAGCCACACACTACAAAACGACCTTATTAAAACAGAATTAAATTATTTGTTAGATAAATATGGAGATGAGCGAAGAACAGAAATTATTCCTTTTAGTGGTGATTTAAGTGTGGAAGACATGATCGCTGAAGAAGATATGGTACTAACTATCACACACAACGGATATATTAAAAGGCTGGCAACCTCTCAGTGGAGAACCCAAAAAAGAGGAGGCCGAGGAATGAAAGGGGCCCACACCAAAGATGATGATTTTGTTGAACACCTATTTATTGCCTCTACACATGACACTATGTTGTTTTTCACCAATAAAGGAAAATGTTATTGGTTAAAAGTACACCAAATTCCTCAAGCGCTTCGCACCTCACAAGGTAGGGCTATTATTAATCTTATTGGCTGCGAACCCGGTGAACAGGTTCAAGCCTTTCTGCCCGTGTCTAGTTTTGACGATAAACAGTTTATTGTAATGGCTACAAAAAATGGAATTATCAACAGAACATCTTTAGCGCTATACAGTAAACCACGAAAAGGTGGTGTGTATGCAATGGAAATTAAAGAAGGAGATCAATTAATTCAGGCAAAAATTTCCAATGGAGAAGACTCAATTATTATGGCAACAAAAGAGGGTAAATCTATCCGATTTTTAGAAACACAAGTTCGGCCAACGGGTCGCCGAACAAAAGGCGTTCGAGGCATTATGTTAGGAGCTTCTGATGAGGTAATAGGGATGTTGATAGCAAAGCGCGAAGGGTCTGTATTAGTTGCATCTAAAAATGGTTATGGAAAGCGTAGCATGTTGGACGAATATAGAATTCAATCACGCGGAGGAAAAGGCGTGTATACCATGAAAAAAACTCACAAAACTGGAAAGCTAATTTCTATTTTAGAGGCCGTTGATAACGATGATTTAATGATTATTACCACACAAGGTGTAATGATTAGACAGCCCGTTGAAAACATTAGAACAATTGGTCGTAATACGCAAGGCGTACGCCTTTTAAGGCTTGATGATGGAGCTACCATCTCAAGTGTTACCAAGGTTATTAAAGACGAAGTGGAAGATGATACAGAGAGTGATGATCAACAAAACACAGATCAACCCTCCTCAGACGACAATCCCCCTCTTCCTTCACAATAACTTGTGCGATATTTATGCAAAAGCACAACATAAATATTGACGCTTTAAATGCAATTTATAAAGACATTAACACTTATAGTCCCCACCCCTCTCTTGTTAAGATAATAGCCGTTACCAAAACATGTAATTATACAGCCATTCTATCAGCAAAAAAAAACAAAATACCTTGTTTTGGTGAAAATCAAGTACAAGAATTTTTATTAAAAAAAACAGAACAGCACGACCTAAACCAAGGCATAGAATCACATCTCATAGGACACCTACAAAGCAACAAGGTTAACAAGGCCGTAGGTCTTTTTGATGTTTTACAAACGGTAGATTCCTTAAAGGTTGCTCAAAAAATCAACAAAACTGCTCACAAAAGAGGAATGATACAGCCTATATTTATCCAAATTAATATTGGCCAAGACCCCAATAAGCATGGTTTTTTGCTCAACACACTTTTTCATAATATTGAATTAATACAAAACTTAACCCATATTCACTTATTAGGCTTAATGACCATTTTGCCTTTTTATCAAAAAGCGCAAGAAACCCAACCCTTGTTTTATAAAATGAAAAAAATACAAAACAAGGTGCTTAATGAAATTAGCCCAACCTGTAAATTTTTATCTATGGGCATGAGTCAAGATTATATTTATGCACTAAAAGAAGGTGCTACACATTTAAGAATTGGAACAAAATTATATGGACCCAGAAATTAAATTATATTTGATTAACAAAAACATTTCACCCCAACTATTAAAAATTAATAGTGAGAGCGCACATCAAATTGATTTTACAGAATATAAAGAAATTGAAATTATTCTCAAAAAAACAACCGCAACATCACTGATTATTTATGATCAAACTAAAACAACAGACCCGATTGGAACGGTTTATCCAGTCAATGATCATATCAACAGAATTGGCCACAACCCATTTATTGGTCACCAAAAAGACTTTAATATTGATTTTATAAACATTGAAAAATTATATACACAACACCCAAACGGTATTGTAACCGACAGCTGTGGAAGTAAAAATTTTACAGGAAAATACCCTTCTACACATTTATCTAATATTGCTATTTTAGCTAAGGTATTTCAATTAAAAATTAATGCATTTTTGATTAACATATAAAAATAGTTTTTTATAATTAAATTATTAATACTTAAAATAATAAAAATAAAAATTTTGAATACTAAATGAACAAACTAGACAAGCTATTAAAATTAAAAAAAGAAAAAAACGCTATTATATTAGCACACTATTATCAGGACCCTGACATACAAGATATTGCAGACTATATGGGAGATAGTTTAGCGTTGGCACAACATGCCCAAAAAACTGATGCTGACATTATTTTGTTTTGTGGTGTTCATTTTATGAGTGAAACAGCTAAAATATTAAACCCTACAAAAACTGTTTTAATTCCTGATTTGGACGCAGGGTGCTCATTGGCAGACAGCGCAGATTCAGAGGCCTTTTCTGATTGGGTGCAAAAGCATAAAAATGCCACGGTAGTTTCTTATATTAATTGTTCGGCCGAAGTGAAAGCAATGTCTGATATTATTTGTACATCTTCTAATGCAGAAAAAATTATTAATAGCATCCCACCAGATCAGCCCATTTTGTTTGCGCCAGATAAATTTTTAGGAGAACATTTAATAAAAAAAACTGGACGAGATTTAATTTTGTGGAACGGTTATTGCCAAGTACATGCCATTTTTTCTTTAAAAGACCTTATTAAATTAAAGGTTAGGCATCCTGATGCTGAAGTCATTGCGCACCCCGAATGTGAACAAGCTCTGCTATCACACGCAGACTTTATTGGTTCTACTACAGCGCTTATTAAACGTACACAAATTAGCAGCGCAAATAAATTTATTGTTGTTACTGAGCCTGGCGTAATACACCAAATGGGAAAAACAACCCCCCACAAAACCTATATCCCCTTATCAAACACTGAAGGATGCGCCTGTAATGAGTGTCCACATATGAGACTAAACACACTAGATAAAATGATAGAGGCATTAGAAACATTAACACCTGAAATTAATTTACATAAATCAATCATGGAAAAGGCTACCCCCCCACTACTTAAAATGTTAGAGCTTAGCGTATGAAAGAGTTATTTACACAATATCAAACAATACCTAACTCATATATAGAATCAAAAATATTAGAATTTTTAACCGAAGATCATGCATTTAATGATTTAACTACCAAGTTTACTATGATACAAACACAACAAAAAACCACAGCCCATATAATTGCAGAACAAAACTGTGTGTTTGTCGGCTCTCCTATTATTAATAACATTTTTCAAGAAGCAGTATGTAACATCCATATATCCGATGGGGAAAAATGTGGTTCTGGTGATGTTCTGGCCACTATTCATGGAGATGCGTCCTTATTATTATCAAGAGAGCGCGTATTATTAAATATATTACAACGACTATGTGGGGTAGCCTCTTTAACTAACCAATATGTTAACACCTTAAACTCTCAATCAATTAAAATATTAGACACACGAAAAACCACCCCAGGATTTAGGTTGTTTGAAAAATATGCTGTTAATATGGGCGGTGGCTATAACCATAGGTTAGATTTGTTTGACGGCGTCATGTTTAAGGACAACCACCTTGCTATTATTGATAATTTAGAAACAGCATTAAATCAACTAAAAAATCAACACCCAAATAAAAAAATTCAAATTGAGGTAGACACCCTTCAACAACTACAACAATTATTTTTAATATCAGACATTCACTTTGATGCTATTTTATTAGATAACATGTTGCCTGAACAAGTAAAACACTGTTCTGAACTAATCCGCTTAAAGTCTCCTAACTGCTTTATTGAGGTGTCGGGTGGTATTACATTAGATAACTTATTAAATTATCAAAAGCTTGATATTGACGGTATTTCTATTGGGGCCCTTACCCATCAGGCGGTTTCTAAAAACATTAAGTTTGAGTTTACCAGCTAATGCAAAACGAACAAACTAATATTTTGGTTATTGGTAGCGGCCTAGCGGGCGCTATTGCCGCCTTAACTGCCGCCGAAGAAGGCAAAGAGGTTATTTTAATTACTAAAAACACACAACTATTAAGTGGTAATACAGCATGGGCACAAGGCGGGATAGCCCATTTTAATCCACAAGATTCACACCAACTATTTAAACAAGACATTATCAACGCTGGGCACAAGCATAATTATGAACCTGCTGTAGATCAATTAGTAAGGGAGGGCCCTAAATTAATTGAAGACCTATTAATTAACAAATATAAAGTACCCTTTGAAACAGACACAAAAGGGCACCTTGTGTTTACAGCAGAAGCAGCACACTCTATTGATAGAATTGTTCATTATAAAGACACTACAGGCTCAATGATTCATAACCAAGTATTAAAACAAGTAAAAGCGCATTCAAAAATTACAACTTATACAAACCACACAGCGGTGGACCTATTAACATACTCTCACCACTCTGTTGAATCTGTAGACATTTATAAAAAACCCTCTTGTTATGGTGCGGTCGTTTTAAATAATCAGAACCAAACCATTTCTATGATTTGTGCTGATAAAACTATTTTAGCTACAGGGGGATTGGGCCAAATATATTTACATACTACCAATCCACCAGAATCAAGAGGGGACGGTATTGCAATGGCGTGGCGGGCTGGTGCTAGATGCTTTAATTTACAATATATTCAATTTCACCCAACTGCACTTTTTCATAAATCTGGGAGGTTCCTAATTTCAGAAGCACTCAGAGGAGAAGGGGCACAACTATTGGATGTAAATGGTAGAGAGTTTATGAAAGATATTCACAAATTAAATAGTTTGGCGCCTAGAGATATAGTGGCTAGGGGCATACATCAAGCTCTCATGGACACAAACCACCCCTGTGTATATTTAGATATATCCCACAAAAACGCCACTTGGATTCAAAATCGTTTTCCAAACATTTATAAACATTGCCTAAAGTTAGATTTAGACATTACATCTAAACCTGTTCCTGTAGTGCCTGCAGCACACTATAGTTGTGGCGGGATAGGTGTTAATTTATTAGGCAGGACATCGTTAAAAAGGTTATATGCAATTGGAGAGGTGTCTTGCACAGGAGTACATGGCGCTAATCGTTTGGCTAGCACATCCCTTCTTGAATGTTTAGTGTGGGGATATATTGCAGGCAAAAATGCCACCATATATAAAGAAGAACACCACTACCCCACCACAACAAGGTGGATACAAGAGCACGAAAAAATTGACCCTGCATTAATTGCTCAAGATTGGCTTATAATTAAAAATACAATGTGGAATTATGTGGGCTTAGTGCGAACTAGAGACCGCTTACACAGGGCACAAAACATTTTAAGAAACCTACAATATGATATTGAAAACTTTTACCAAAAAGCAAAACTAACCCCTGAGATTATTGGTTTAAGAAACGGCATTCAAACTGCGGTTGCCATTACTAGCGCCGCTCTTGAAGACCGAACCAGTAAAGGGTGTCATTATATTGAAAATTAATAAAGGAGAAAGCTATGCCATCTTTTGATATAGTCAGCACATTTAATACTCAAGAATTAGATAATGCAATTAACATTACTTCACGCGAAGTATTAACGCGCTATGATTTAAAAGACCAAAAATGTATTATTACTTTTAATAAAAACGATAAAATGATTATTTTGGAGGCAGCCAATGAAATGGCGTTAAAAGCCATGTCTGATATTTTGCAAAACCGCTCTATTAATCGGGGGCTATCTATTAAAATCTTTGATTTTGGATTGGTTGAAAATGCTGCTGGCATGTCTGTGAGACAAGCTGTGACACTCAAGGAAGGGATTTCTAAAGAAAATGCCAAAAAAATTAACACCTTTATTAAAGGTTTAAAGTTAAAAGTACAATCTCAAATTCAAGGAGACCAATTAAGAGTAACGGGTAAAAAAATTGATGATTTACAACAAATTATAAATAATTTAAAAAAAGGTGTATTTGACATTCATCTAGATTATGTTAACTTTAAAAAATAAAAATCTAATACAATTAACAACTTATAGGAGATATAGATTATGAAACATATTGTTTATTATATAATATGCCTTGGGTTAGCACCAACCCTTTTATTTACCAACACCCTTAAGCATAATCTATCTAAAACGCACAAAGCTAAAATTACATTATCCAAACCTTTTCAAGATCAGTCAAAAACAGAATACGATACTTTTCGATCAGGAAATCTTTTAAAATATAAAGGTCGACCTGATTGTCCAGATGGTACGGTTGATGACTGTTCAGGTGATGGTGACTGTTGTCCAGAGTCATGGGTTGGTGACGGCTTCGAAGATTGTGAAGATCAAGCGTTTGGCTGTGACTTAACATGCTATGACAATGATGGTGGCGACTGTAGTGATGACACAACAACCACATCAGGTACATCTACTACTACAACAGGATATGGTTGTCCAGACGGTTATGTTCAAGATTGTGTAGATGAAGATTGTTGTCCAGAGTCATGGATTGGTGACGGTTTCGAAGACTGTGAAGATCAAGCTTATGGTTGTGATTTAACATGCTATGATAATGATGGTGGTGACTGTGGTCCTGCATGTGATGAAGGCTTATATGAGTGTCTTGATGGTTCATGTGTAGAGGATGAAGCAGACTGTCCAGACGCTAGTTGTTCTGATATAGGTGGCAATGAAAGTTGGATTAGTGATGGTTATTGTGATGATATAAATAATAATGAAGAATGTGGATGGGATGGTGGAGATTGTTGCGGCTCTACTTGTATTAGCTCTGATCTCTATGATTGTGGCTCGGATGCAGATTGGTCTGCCTGTAATTCTGAATGTCTTGATCCAGACGCTAATGATGATTGCTGTTATGATAACTCTTGTCAATTTACTATTGAGGGCTGCACCAACCCATTAGCAGACAATTATAATCCAGATGCTACTGTTGATGATGGGAGTTGCGAATTTCCGGGAGGGACATTTGTGATTACTTGTGATGGGGGCACCTGGCAAGATGAAATCACTTGGGACCTAATATACAACCCATCTGGAGAGATTATATTATCTGGCAACGCGCCCTATTTAAATTTAGTTAGCTTAGACCCAGGTGATTATTATGTTCATGCTTATGATTCTTTTGGAGATGGATGGAATGGCAACATGTGGAGTATATTAGATTCAAATATAAACGAAGAAATATTTACATATACACTAGAAAATGGTGAAGAGGGCCTTTCTAATATATTTACTATTGGTTGTGTGAGTGGCGATGTTAATTCTGATAGTATTATCAATATTTCTGATGCCGTGCTAATTGTGAATTCGATTATAAATAATACAACTGAAGACTTAATAGTTTGTGGTGACATGAATGGAGATGGTGTGCTCAACGTTTCTGATTTAATTATTATTGTTGATTTAATACTTAGTTAATTATATTAATCTCAACAATATGGAAGCATTCGCAATCATCGGTTTTGTTTTTGGCTTAATAGCATTTGTTAGAGTAGAAAAGCTCATTAAAACTTTAAAAAAACAGGAGGTGTTGAAAAAAGATTATAAAAAAGAATAAGAGCCATAAGAATTATATTTTTAAAGGGTAAAAAGTAATTGGTATCGATGTTTATCAAGTAATTTTACAAATCAACCGTTCGCACTTAAGGCTATTAATAGTTTTTTGTTTTTCATCTAACACCACACTATTTTCTATATGCTCACTTTCTATGAGTCTCCTCTTTTCAAAAATTTACTAATTTTCCTTTTTATAGAGACTATTTACACCCCTCTATACATATGATTAATTTTTCTGGTACATTTTGAGCTTTAATATTTTTAGATGCACTTTTGTAATTAGCATATTCAATTTGCAAGCAATTTAATAAACATTGACAATATTGTTTGGTTTGGCCTGTTTCCACACAGTCCACATTAAACTCTAATCGATCTCTTGAGGCCCATGTTTTATTTTGGCAACTTAACATTATTAAGCCCATTAATAATAAATATTTCATTTAATTATTATATTATCAATTAATCTAACTTTATGTAAAAAAATGGCACCACTAATTATAATGGGGCCCTTAATCGTATTATCATTTAATTCTTCAAAAGATTTATAATCTACGATTGATAAATAATCAATTGTAATATTGGTATTAGTTTTAATTTGTTTATTCATTGCTTTTTTAATATCTGAAAAATGAAGTTTATTTTTATAGAGCGTGGCACCTAATTGTAAAGTTTTATATAAAAGGGAAGCCTCTTTTTTTTGTGTGTCACTTAGGTATTGGTTACGTGAGCTTAGCGCCAAACCATTTGGTTCTCTAATGGTTTGACATTCAATAATTTTGATTTGATAGTTTAAATCAGACACCATTTTTTTTATAATTTGTAACTGTTGAATATCTTTTTGACCAAAATATGCTTTTGAAGGTCGCACTATATTAAATAATTTACTCACTACTGTCATTACGCCTGCAAAAAATCCTGGCCTAGAAGCGCCCTCTAAATATTTTGACCACTTTAATTCATTAATCACCACACTGAACTCTGTAGCATACATTTCATTCGCTGTAGGCATTAATACCGCATCTACCTTTAATTGTTTTAATTGTTTTAAATCGACCTCTACTGTTCTAGGATAATCTTCAAAATCTTCATTTGGATCAAATTGCAACTCATTCACAAAAATGCTTACTATTGTGATTGTGCATTGTTCTTTTGATTTTTTAATTAAAGACAAATGTCCTTCATGTAGCGCTCCCATTGTTGGAGTAAAACCAACCTCTTGATCTACACAAGTATTGCGCCATGTTATAAAATCGGATATAGAGTTATAAATTTTCAATTTTTTGTTTTAATAATTGCAATTCTTTTTGGTTCATTTTTATTGTATTGGCATTAGTTGGGAACTGATTTTTTTGAACTTCTAATTGATATTTTGTCAATCCATCCTTTATCATTGATTGTGCATCCATATATATTTTTGCATGCTTAGGTATATTTGACCCCAACAATCCAATCACATCATGCAACACTTGTATTTGTCCATCACATAACCCACCAGCACCGATTCCAATAGTTGGAATTTTAATTGTTTGTGTAATAATGTGTGCAACCTCTTCAGGAATTCCTTCTAGAACTAACGCAAACACACCAGCCTTTTCTAAGGCGATTGCATCTTGATAAATTTTTAACGCATCTTGTGCGTTTTTCCCCTTTATTTTGTATCCAGACTCTATTAGAACCGATTGTGGTTTTAATCCAATGTGCCCCATTACTGGTATGCCAGCATTAATAATTGCGGATATATGATTAACATATTCTTTTCCGCCTTCTAATTTAACAGCATCCATTTTACCCTCTTTAATGAACCGACCAGCATTTGTAATTGCAATTTCAACAGATGGCTGGTATGACATAAATGGCATATCTCCCACTAATAAAGCGGTTTCAGTGCCGCGCTGTACAGCTCTGCATATCAACAACATTTCATCCATTCCAATAGAAGTGGTATCCCTATAACCATAGACTACCATAGATGCACTATCACCAACCAATACTAACGGTATGTTAAGCGTATTTATTATTTGTGCGCTTGGAAAATCATATGCTGTTAATGTGGCAAAAGCAGTATTAAGATTTTTTAATTTTTTAATATCTACAATTTTATTTTTTTTCATTTGATATTATTTTTTTTATCTAATAAAATAATTTGTGGATTATAATTAATGGCTTCCTCATATTCCATTTGGGCATATGACACAATAATCACCAAATCCCCCGGGCTCACCAAATGGGCTGCTGCACCATTAATACAGATTTCACCTTTTTTATTGGAAGGGATTGCATACGTTTCTAATCTCGCACCAGTTGTTACATTTAATACATGTACTTTTTCATGATTAATTATGCCAGATTTTTTCATTAAATTTTGATCAATAGTAATTGAACCCTCATAATCTAAACATGCCTCTGTTACTGTAGCTCTATGAATTTTGGATTTTAATATTTTTAATTTCATTGATTATGTTAAAATAATTATTTGTATAACGTTATAATTTAATAAATGTTATTAAAATTTTATTTAATTATATTATTATTATATGTCTATATACAATATATGGTATAATATTAATTCTCACATACAATTTCAAATTAAATATTTGTTGGACTATCAAAATAAAAATTTTTACCTTTCAATCCTTAATTTTAATAACAATAAAGTGAGTAGGATCATCATGTTGAATAAATTAGTTAAAATACATATATTAATACTGGCAATTTTATGTCTATCAATAGGCTGTTCAAGTAGCAAAAAAGACAGCTTAAACAAAACAAGAGCAAGTCACACCGATAACACTATTATTCATTCCTCATCTACCACTGATCATGAGTCTGAATTTTCTAGCCAACAATTAAATTATCAAATTAAAAAGTTAAATGCTGAAATTAATTATTTGAAAGAACAATTCACTGCTTTAGATGTAAAAAGCAGTTTATATGCCGATCCGTTTGACATTTATAATAAAGAAATTATGCTTGATAATGGAAGTTCAATTTTTTGTAAAATATTATCTCAAACAGATCAAGAAATTTTTGTTGAAACATTAATTGGAAATTTAACTATAAAGCGTGCTAATGTAATTCGGATTGTGGAAAATATTACGGTATTAGAAGGTGAACGTGACAATAGTAATATCGTTGAAATTAATATGGATGAAGAACAAGCGATTATTTCAGATGCTGAACTAATTAAGCAGCGACAGATACAGTCTTCTGCATCGATTATTCTATTAGGTGATATTTTAGAATCAAAAGATAAATCTGGGAATACTATTTTTGAAGGAGAATTAAAAAATATCGGCACACAGCGTGCCGATTTAGTTAGAATTGATTTTATTTTACGGAAAAATTTTCAAGGAGACATTGAAACTTTAACTACTTATGCATCTGGATCATCACATGTCTTTAAAAATTCTGGTATTATTTCCAATTCTAGTATTACACCTGGAGCCATTGGCACATTTAAATTAATTGTACCCAATGAAATTGGTAATTTCATTGGATATAGCTATCAAGTAGAATGGGATTTTTATGAATAAAAATTTTATTTTGATTTTATTTTTTGCTATTATTTTTTCTGAAATCGATTTTTTTTGGGATCTTGGCATCGGTATTACGGACAACTCAACCCCGACTCCACATCATGAAATTTCTATTTCAACTTTTCATCGTCTAGAAGGTTTAAAAAAATATTATTCAATGGATTATCCATCAGCAGTTTATCATTTTTCTCAATTAAACTTTTTAGATAGAGCAACCATCTTATATGAGTATGTTGACTGTTATTATACTACGGGACAATTCAATGAAGCGCTTCAAGTGTTAGATTCTTATGCTAATATTGAATTATCTGAAAATGTTCTATATTTAAAATCAAAAATATATTGTAAATTTAATTTATATGGTAATGCATTAAGTGTTTTAAATGACCTAATCAACCTTTACCCAAGTTCAGAATATGTGAATATTTTACAATTTGAAATCGAAAAAATAAACCTTTTAAAATAATGAGAAAATATTTTTTTATATTAATTATTCTAACAGTTAATTTATTCTTTGGGAATAGCAGGGTATCATTTATTCGCCCTGGCTCTTTTATGCGTGTATCTGATTTAGATCGTTCCAATCAAAATAAATTATTTTCTATTTCTATAGCAAGCGAAGTAACCAGTGTTGGTGATATTTTCAGCCATAGTTCTGGAATTGCATATAATAAGACCACTCTAAATGGCCTTAGTTGGGGATTAAGTTATATGATTTTACCTTATACAGGGACTGATTCCGACCAATCTTACAATACAGATGATGAGATGGGTTTTCATTTCCAAGCCCCCATTTATACTACAGGACGTTCTACCATTATGGGTGGAGTACATGACGTATTATTAAGTAATGATATAGTTAACATTAATGATTTATCAATTTTTGTAAATTTTTCTAATACAATTTCTTCTGAAAATTATACTTTTACTTCTTTGCTTGGTATGGGTACAGGTAAAATGGCATATGACCCCCATTCATCTATTAGTAACAGCTCTACTGATGGCTCAAGCACATTAGGTCTATATGGAGCGTTTAAATTAAATACACCCTTTTTACAAGATTGGGGTGGCATGGATTTTATAACTGAATTTGTTGCGCAGGGTATAAATATAGGGTTTGTATTTCCGATAACTGAGGAATATGAATTTTCTGTAGGGATAACACATTTAGAAAATTTAAATGAATTTTCTAACCAGTCTGCTAATAACGAAGATGATCGTAGGCCATTATCACAAGATGCGCCCGCAATATGTGTTGGTTTGACCGCTAAAATCCCTACAATGAGTTCTAAGAAAATTAGAAAAATTTCTCAAGACTATCCCGTTTTATTTATTAATGGGCGCGTCGATTCTTCATTATTTTATGCTGGAGAATATATTTATTCTTTACAAGATTCAATACAAATTTTAAAGCAAAATGTTAATAATATTTCTGCTCACAATATAGAGTTAAAATTAAATAACCATTTTTATCGTGATAGCTTAAATAGTATGATATTACAGACAGGTATTAATCATTCCACTCAAAACGAAGCAATGCGATCGTTGTCACGTTCTTTACGGCTGTATTATCAAGGTGATTTTAAACAGGCCCTTACAGAAGTGGATAATGCTATTACATTACAGCCCAATATTGCAGTTGCTTATGCTAGAAAAGGGTCTATTTATTATAAATTAAATCAAATTGATCGTGCAACATTAAATTGGAATATTGCGTTAAAGCTTGATCCCGAATATTCAGAAGTGCGTGATATGCTGAATGCATTAAAAGAAAACAAATTAAGACCTGTGTCTATTGATAATTAAAAGGAGTTTTTATGGATATAGCAACAATTATAGGTTTATTATTAGGAATTGGATTGATTGGAGGATCCATGTTTTTGGCAGGCTTGAGTTATGGTTTGTCTATAAGTAATTTTTGGAATTTAGAAAGCTTAATGATCGTGTTAGGTGGCACCTTATCTGCTACAGCGATTGCGTTTAGACTAAATGAGGTAAAAAGAGTATTTGGTTTAATCAGTTTTGTATTTAAAAAACCTGCATTTGAATTAGATGAAGTAGTAGATGACATTGTTTCTTTAGGAGAAGCATACAGAAAAGATAGACAGTCTCTAGAAGCACAATCAGCTAATTTAAATAATCGTTTTTTAAAAGATGGGGTATTATTTATTACACAAGGTAGCTCATTAGAAGATTTACGTGAAATCATGACAACACGAGAAGAATATCGTGAAAGAAGAGAAGCAAATGAAGCAGGTTTAATGAAAACATTAGGCACTTATTCTCCTGCATTTGGCATGGTTGGAACCTTAATTGGTTTAATTATGATGTTATTAGGTATGGGTAGTTCAGATGGCGGTGATATGGCAGCACAATTAGGACAATCTATGTCTATTGCATTAATTACTACATTTTATGGTGCTGTTTTAGCTAATTTGTTATTTTTACCTTTTGCGGAAAAAATTACTTCTAGAAACAAGGAAAACACAGTCTGTGGCGAATTAATTATTGAAGGATTAATGTTGATTCATCAAAAGAAACATCCTATCATTATTAGAGATATGCTGAACTCTTATATTCCACCTGCTTTAAGGAAAACCGAAGAATAACATATATGGCTGATAATTTTAATAAGAAAAAACAAGAAGATCAAGTAGAAGAGGGCTTACCAATTTGGATGGCTACTTTTGCTGATATGATGACATTATTATTTGCATTTTTTGTACTATTATTTTCTATGTCTACCATTGACCCTGTAAAAGTTTCTGCCATGGAAGATGCAATGAATGAAAATGCAGTACAAAATGCTACTGCTGCTGCCATACGAGAAGCTCAAGGCAACTCTCAACCTCGTTTATCAATTAGTGAAATTAAAGGCACCTTAGAAGATATTATTGATAGTTTAGATATTGATGATGAAGCCACCGTTTCTAGTGATCCCAGAGGGGTTGTATTAGAATTAAATGGGAGCATTTGTTTTCCCTCTCTTAGCTCTGACTTAAGGGAAGCTTTTAAAAGGGTGTTGGTTCAGATTAAAGATAAAGTAATAAGTCATCCATATGACAAAAGAACGGTTATCATTGAAGGACACTCCGATAATGAGCCTATTAAACCAGACCAACCATATCATAAAAATCCTAATATTAAGGCAATAGAAGTATGGGGTACAAATCGACACTTATCAGCTGCACGAGCATCTCAGGTAGTAGAAGTATTAACCAGCGATGGTTTTTGTTTGTCTGATGAGTCATGTGATGTAGATGGATGGAAATCCAAAGAAGAGTGTAATTTGTGTAATGCTCAAGGGAGCAAATGGTTTAGTATGGGTATTCGACCTAACAGGTTGGTTGCAGCAGGTTATGGTGAATATTGGCCTTATGGCATCTCTTGGAACGAAGTAAAAGATGATGACTTTACTTATGAGGATATTGTACGATTAAATCAAACTGAAGAACAAAGAAATAAAAATAGAAGAGTAAAGATAATTTTTTCAAAAAATTAGTATATTCATATAGGAGATAAATATGAAAAATATATGTATTAAAATTAAAGGTATTATTGTAGGCGCATTTTTTATAAACTTATTTTTTGCTTCTACCTTATCTTTAAATAATCGAGAAATGGCAACTAAACTAGAAATAGAAACTAATTTAGAAGAAAAGGTTGTGAATGTAATCAGTAAAATTTATGATTCAAATAAATTTGCAGTCACTACTAATGTAGCCCTAATTAATTCCACTAATAGTGCAACCACTTCTAATTTACCTCAGTCTTTTGGAGCACTACAATTAGAGGGAATTTTACCTGCCGTTCCTCAAAAATTAGATGGGAACATGGCAGTCAATGCAAACGATTATAGAGTACAAATTAAAGATATTACTATTTGGCTAGATTATGATTTAGATATTATTGATGCTAGAAATAACATTAGACCATTTTTATTCAAAACGATGGATTGGCTTTCAGATTGTGAAAACTGCATTCAATTTCAAAGAACTCAATTTTCTAAAAATGTTAATTCTTCAATGTCAAATTCATCGATGTTAAATTCGAGTTCCGAGCCTGTTGATTCTGAAGATATTAGCATTATAGAAGATAACATCACTTACCTGATGGACCAATTAGATAAATTAACTGATAGTATGAATTCTGATGGATATGGCGACACAAAACATCAATGGATGATTGATTATTTAGAACGAAATTTACAAGAAGAAAAAGACGCTAGCTCAACTTTGTCAGACAAATTAATGAGCTTACAAGATCGTATTATTTCTAGAGATTCTTCTATTATTATGAATACTACCAAAGGTCAAGAATCTATTGCTAATAATGCTATGCAACAAAATACTAAGCTTGCTGAAAAACATATGGACAACAATAATTATATGTTAATTATATTATTTGTCCTAATCGGAGTAGTGGTATTATTAGTGATTTTATCTTTTTTAAATAAGGGCCCTAAAACTGTATATTTAAAGCCTAAAGACTCTAACGACAATCAATCTACTAATGCGGAATCCGAAATGACAGACACACAAAATACTTCGTCTACTTCCCAAACAGGTCAATCTTCTGACAGTATCAGTCAAACTATGAGTAATAATCCTACTGGGGCCTATAAAGATGATAGTGTAATAAAGTCAGAGTTAAAAAACATCAGACAATCAGCAGTTAAAATGAGTGTGGGACAAAAGCAAGGAGCTTCGCAAATTGTAAAAGATTGGCTTGATGATGGTGGAGAAACAGCCGATGATAATAAACAAGATGAAACTGAGGAGTAATTAAAAAATGAATAATACAAATAATTTATCTGGCCTAGATAAAGCAGGATTGCTTTTTCAAATGTTGGGCGAACCTTTAGCGCTAACCTTGTTTAATGATATTTCTGAATCAGATTTATTAAAAATTAGAATCCGTTCTAAAGAACTGAAAAACATTTCAGTATCTATTAAAAAAGAAGTATTAGAAGAATTTTATTTTAAATTATTGTCTAATCAAAATAAACACCCCAACCAAGATAGCACTGAACCTTTATTTGATTTTTTAAATCAATTAAATAATGAACAATTTTTTTATTTATTAGCCAATGAAGCTAATCGTGTTATTGCGTTGGCAGTAGACCAAGTTTCAGATCAAAAAAAGCAAGATTTTTTGAATCGTATAGATGATCCAATTCAAAAAAATGACGTAATTATGGAAATTGGGAATTTAGATAATATTCCATTAGAAGCAGTAGTTACGATTGCGAATGATTTAAAACAAAAAGTTGCTTTTTTACCAGCACCAAAAGAATTTTCAAGAGGAGGGGGTGCAAGTATGGCAAAAATTTTATCCCAAATGGACCCTGATGAAGCACAACAATATTTAGATCAAATTCAAGTAGATGATTCAGAATTATATAATGAAATTAAACAACATTATTTAACATTTGAGGATTTATTAAATATGCCAGAGCATTTAATGAAGGATTTTTGGATGAATCCAGACATTGACCCTGATAATTTAGCACAAGCATTAAGAAGCTATGATGATGAGGTTACTAATTCAATCGTAGAATATTTACCAAAAAGAAAACAAGCTATGTTTACACCTATTGATAAACCAATTTCTAAAAAAGATATTAGATCAGCAAGGGCACAATTAGTAGCTATAGCTCGCTCTATGGTTTCTGAAGGCCAGTTTAGTATGGATGATATTTTTGGTCAAGAAGAATTAGAATAAAATAATTTTTTAGATTATAGTTTAATGATAAAAAAAGGAGATTATATAATCTCCTTTTTTTATTTTTACCTAAATCACAAATTAGTCACTTAATACTGCATTTACTAATAATACTACATCTAATACATTGAGAATACCATCTTGATTCATGTCAGCACAAAACTCATAACAATCTCCCCCATCTAGACATAACACATTATTAACGGTGAGCACTACATCTAAAACATTTAAATTTTCATCTCCATTTACATCTCCTTGGAGCGCACATGGTTCTTCATCCCCCACAATTTGTCCATTAATAATCATAATAGGTTCTGCAATTTGATATTCACTTATTTCACCATCCGCAAACCATACTTTTGCTACATAATCACCATCTGGAACAATATCACCGCTAGGGTCCGTAATTATATCTGGTAATGTATGTTTAAATGTTGTGCCCTCTAAATAATTATGTTCAATAGCAAGCATATCTGCAAAATAATAACATGGGCCGCTGTCAACACATATTTGAAACTGCTTAAACCAAGGCAAATTACCCTCTTCATTAATAGCATCAATATAATCTACAGACCATGTGTTTGTTTCCCAATCATATATTAAATTTGATAATTCACAATCTACATTATCTGATTGTGATTGAGTAGTTAATAACATTAAGCCAGGAGCCGTTTGATCTTTTAATTCAATTGAAATGTCTAATCCATCTAAACCTGCTTGAACTGTTACACCCAAAGCAATAAATCCTTGAAAAGAATTAGGCCAAGTTCCCCAATCCGAATCATCTACAATAGTTTGCAAATCTGCCGCTGCTTGCATATAGTTACCACTAGTACTATAATTAATATTACCTGTAAGCAATGTAAAATCACTTACTTCACCTGTTTGTAAATCACCTGTAATTTTATATAATCCAGGCGACAGTTGCCCAAAACCTCCATCACCATATCCAATTGCATACGCTACAGCATCTTCTGCTTCTGGATTGACAATTGCTACACCATATAAATACCATGGACCAAAGAATCCTCCTTCATCGCAACATCCACCATTGATTCCCATTGAGACAAATGCTTTACTATCGCTATATGTGCCCTGAAGATTAAAAATATCTTGATTGGACGAAGCATCACCCACCTCATCCTCTGCTAATAATGCATAACGACCAATTGGGGGTGGAAATGCATTACTTTCATTATAAGGTGTTTGTGATACTATAATACGACCATAATCAAAACCTAATGGCTCTGAATCTACTGCAGCAGAGACATACCATGATACATCTTGAGATCCATCATTATTAATAATGCTTTGCCATGTATTTTCATATCCTTCTAACTCTAATGGCACAGCCTCGCCTTGCAACCAAGAATTTTGTCCATCTGTTGATAAATATACAACTCCTTCTGGGTTTGCTAACTCTAATTCTGGTGATATATCAACATTCACAATAAATTCTTCTCTAGGAGCTGTAGATGCTAAATTTTCAATTAAGTCATTTCTATTATTCATATTTTTATATAATGCTTTTGCCTCCATAGCTTGTTTCCAAATTTCTGTTAATATTTTTTTATCAATCTCAGAATTTTGTTGGTAATATGGCACAAATTCTCTCATTGGAATATTTGGAATGGCATCTCCTAACAATGAATGTGTTAATAATATAATTAGTAATTTTTTCATAACTCTTCTCCTAGATTTTTTTTTGAAATTATTAAAAAATTTAATTCTCTACACTATTTTTATTATGCTGTAACATTTTGTTACATAGAGCCTTTAATCGCATTTTTTGCAGCACTTAATCGCGCAATAGGAATTCTATATGGGGAACAACTCACATAATTTAGTCCAATATTATCAAAGAAATAAATTGATTTTGGATCTCCCCCATGCTCACCACAAATACCAATTTTTATTTTTTTATTTTTTTTGCGCCCTTTTTGAACTCCCAATTTTACTAATTGCCCAACACCATTTACATCTATTGTTTTAAATGGGTCATCATTTAATATATGATTATCAAAATAATGCTGTATAAAACTTCCAATATCATCTCTTGAAAAACCAAATGTGGTTTGTGTTAAATCGTTTGTGCCAAATGAAAAGAAATCTGCTGATTCAGCAATTGTGTCTGCAGTTAAACATGCTCTAGGCAACTCAATCATTGTACCAATTTGATATTTAATTTTTATTTTATATTTAGCTTCTATTTTTTTAGCAATTTTTTTAGCAATTTTTTTTTGATGCTTAAATTCTCCAACATTACTAATTAATGGAATCATAATTTCTGGTTTTGGTTTTTTCCCTTCTAATATTAATTTGGCACTTGCCGTCAAAATAGCTTCCACTTGCATTTCTGTTATTTCAGGAAATGAAATTGCCAACCTACACCCTCTATGACCTAACATAGGGTTTATTTCAAATAAATCAATAATTCTATTATGTATTTGTTTTGTCGTTAATTTCATACTTTGAGCTAAGGCTTTGATTAAAGCTGTATTTTTTTGTGAAGGCAAAAATTCATGCAATGGAGGGTCTAGCAATCTAATTGTTACAGGCATTGGAGCCATTTCTTTTAAAATGTTATAAAAATCATTTTTTTGATATGGCAATAATTCCATAATAGCTTTTTTTCTCTCTTTTTGTTCATTAGACAAAATCATTTTTTGTACACTTCGGATTCTTTTTTTATCAAAAAACATATGCTCTGTTCTACACAACCCTATACCCTGGGCACCTAACTTTTTTGATAATGCTGCATCGTTTGGATTATCTGCATTTGTCCGCACTTTTAATTTTTTAAATTTATTTGTTAAAGTCATCAATTTTTTAAAATTCTTATTTTGCATGAAATTTGATTGAACTAAATTTAATTTTTGATCATATATAAAACCATCCGTACTATTTATTGTGAACCAATCACCTTCTTTATATGTTTTGCCATTTATATTTAAACTTTTTTTATGCAAATCTATATTCAAGTTTGCGCATCCCACAATACATGATTTCCCCCACCCTCTTGCCACTAATGCTGCATGTGAGGTCATTCCACCTTTTGCAGTTATAATACCTTGTGCTACATGCATTCCTTGAACATCTTCAGGTGAAGTTTCATGCCTTACTAAAATTATTTGTTTCTTTTTTTTATGCCATTTTTCGGCATCTGTTGCTGTAAATACTATTTGCCCAACTGCACCACCAGGGCTAGCCGGCAAACCTATTTCAATAGGATTTAAAATAGCTTCTTCTTCAGGATTAACTTTTGCATGCATGATTTCATCAAGGCTATTAGCTGTAATTCTTTGAATCACCTCTTTTTGTGTAATTAATTTTTGTTCATTCATTTCTATTGCAATTTTAATGGCTGCTTCACCGGTTCTTTTACCACGTCTAGTTTGCAACATCCATAATTTTCCTGACTCAATTGTAAATTCAATATCTTGCATATCTTTATAGTGGCTTTCTAATTTTTCTTTTATTTGCCCTAACTGCTTATATATTAGCGGCCATATTTTTTGAAGTGTAGCACTTTTTTTTGTGTTCAAGGTTTTACTTGCTTGATTAATTGGGTTTGGTGTTCTAATGCCTGCCACCACATCTTCACCTTGAGCATTTTTTAACCATTCTCCATATAATAAATTTTGACCATTAGAAGGATTTCGCGTAAAGGCTACCCCTGTAGCTGAAGTATCCCCTAGATTGCCAAAAACCATTGTTTGCACATTGACTGCAGTGCCCCAGTCATGAGGAATATTTTCAATATCTCTATATTGGACTGCTCTTTTACCATTCCATGATTTAAAAACCGCTTCAATTGCTCCCCATAATTGTGTGTGACAAGAATCTGGAAAATCTGCATTTAAGTTTTTTTGAATTATTTTTTTAAATTTTATAATAATCTGTTTTAAATCATCTACACTTAAATCCGAATCGTGCGAAATAGTTTTTATTTTTTTTTGTTGTTCTAAAGCAGATTCTAATTTTTCTCTAATTTTTATATAATTTTTTTGTTCGGCTTTTTCCATTACGACATCAGCATACATCATAATTAACCTTCTATATGAATCATATACAAATTTTTCATTCTTTGTTTTTTTAATCAATGCAGGAATTGTTTTGCTGGTTAGCCCAATATTTAATACAGTTTCCATCATCCCAGGCATTGAAATTTTTGCACCTGATCTTACTGATAATAATAAAGGATTTGTTTCATCGCCTAATTTTTTACCAGTGTTTTTTTCTATTTTTTTTATAGCATCACTAATACTACCCTTAATAGTTTTATTTAAATGATTTTTTTGTAAAAATAAATTGCAGACAGATGTAGAAATAGTAAATCCCGGCGGAACAGGAATTTCAAGCCTAGACATTTCAGCTAAATTTGCACCTTTGCCACCTAAAACATTTACCTGGTTTGCTTTCCCTTGGGTAATACCTTGGCCAAACAAATAAACGTATTTCATATTTTTATAATTCTTAATATTTGATTAGATTTGTATGTCTATAATCTACACAAATGCATTATATTTAGTTATATATTTTTAATTAATGAGATAATTACAAAGGAGCATAAATTGGAAATTGAAAGAATGAATAAAGGTCAATGGGGTAAGTTAAGAGCATTTTTTGATTTAAAAACAAGTGATGGATTTATTGTAAAAGGATTTAAGTTGGTAGAGGGGATAAGTGGACTATTTGTTGGTATGCCTAGTATGCAAGGCAAAGATGGTGAATATTATGATACAGTCTTTGCAGATAAAGAATTACGAGATGAGCTACAGCAGGTTGCATTGCGCGCATATGGACAAGAGAGTGTGGCATCAACCTCTTCTAATGAGATGTCTGAAATGCCTCCCCCTGAAACGAATACTGGTGGTGAACCTGCTAAAAATGAAGAATTTTCAGATGATGATATACCATTTTAATTAAATGATTAAATTTTTCTTTTCTTCCATAGGTCAAAAAATACAGATTGCATTTACTGGGCTCAGCCTAGCAATTTTTTTGCTGTTTCATTTATTTAATAATTTAGTTCTTTTTACTGGGGCTGAAAATTTTAATAAAATGGTACAATTTTTAAAAAGTATACATTTATTTGTGCGTATTTTAGAAGCCGGTTTAGTGCTCATTGTATTATTGCATGTAATTAATGCTATTGCCACGACTATTAAAAATAAGAGAGCCAATAATGGAAAGTATGCTATAGAACCAGATACTGCACCAAAATCGTCTAAGACAATGATTTGGTCAGGAATGGTGATTTTATTCTTTTTTATTATTCATTTGCGATATTACTGGTACACATTTCAAGCCATGACTAAAGATGCAGATTTTTTTGCAGTGATGCTAAAAAATGAATTTGGTTTTTTAGGACACACCCCTACAGCTGCTTTTTATATCATTGCTATTTTACTAATTGCGTCTCATTTGAAACACGGATTTGTATCTGTTTTTAAAACGATAGGCATGCCCTTTAAATATAGAGATCAAATTATTAAATATTTAGCTTTTGTATTTTGGGCAATTATTCCATCTGGTTTTATTATTATTATTCTTGCTATACAATTTGGAATCATTCAATAAATTACTTTTTGTCTACAATATTTTTTTTTGTCTACATTTATCTTTTTTATATAATTAAAATATAATAAAT
>CETH01066489.1_pt1 | contig 30307 bp, 40 predicted proteins | sample 361461 | NCBI WGS metagenome assembly CETH01 (sample SAMEA2622695, study PRJEB7988) | marine metagenome | isolation source: saline water (ENVO:00002010), including
ATTTCTTAGAGAAAAAGCTTTAAAAACTTGTATAGATCATTTACAAGGAATTAAAACATCAAATTGTGTTAATGAAGAATATTTAATATATAAAAGGGAAATATAAGGAAAAACTATGAATAAAATGATTGATTATTATTTTGCTACTCCCTCGCCCTGGGCCTATTTAGCTACTCCACGAATAATTGAATTAAAAAATAAATATAATGTAGAAATAAATTGGAAACCTGCAGATTTGATGGAAATTTTTGCTATACATGGTGTTGCCAATGTAAAAGACCGCCCTAAACCAGTTCAGCTTAATCGTTTAACAGAATTGGGTAGATGGAGTAAATTTTTAAATATGCCTTTAAATATTCAACCAAAATATTTTCCTGTAGACCCTACGCTCTCTCACAAAGTGATTATTCTTGCCCAAAAAAATAATATAGATATTAAAAACTTAATCTTTTCATTTCAGAGAGCTGTATGGGCAGATGAAAAAGATATTTCAGATGAAAATGTAATTATAGAAATTTGTAAAAATAATAATTTTGAATCTAACTCGATTATAACTGATGCTAATTCAGAGGAAATTCAAGGTGAATTTAAAAAAAATACTGAGGAAGCACTTAGTAGAAATGTTTGGGGCAGTCCTACATTTATATTTAATAATGAACTTTTCTGGGGCCAAGACCGTATAGAGTTTCTAGAAAGAGCAATTCAAAATAATTAATAAATTATTATTCATATAAAGTACTGATTACTTATTTTTTAAAACTGGTTTAAACTATGGTAGGCAATATATCCGAAAAATCTATACTAGATAAAATCAAAATCACATCTGACATTAGGCAATTACCCGAAGATGAACTGGATAAACTTTCAGCTCAAGTCAGGCAAGAAATGATAGAATCTGTATCTCAAACTGGAGGACATCTGGGAGCAGGTCTAGGAGTAGTAGAACTTACAGTCGCTTTACATTATGTATTTAATACTCCTTATGACCGTTTAATATTTGATGTTGGTCATCAAAGTTATCCGCATAAAATATTAACAGGTAGACGAAACAAAATGAAAACTTTAAGACAGGAAAAGGGGTTATCCGGTTTTACTAAAAGGGCAGAAAGTGAATATGACCCATTTGGTGCTGCTCATGCTTCTACTTCAATATCTGCTGCTTTAGGAATGGCCGTATCTGCGGAACTAAAAAAAGAAGATAGGAGAGCAATAGCAGTTATTGGAGATGGTGCCATGACAGCAGGAATGGCTTATGAAGCTATGAATAATGCGGGCTCAATGAAACTTCCCTTAATAGTTATTTTAAATGATAATGATATGTCAATAGCTCCTCCTGTCGGTGCTATGAGTGCATATTTATCAAAACTAATTTCATCCTCATCCTATAGAAGTTTGAGAGAAGTAGCGAGCCAAGTAGCAAAAAGACTACCAAGACCAATAGCAAATACTGCAAAAAAAGCAGAAGAATATGCGAGAGGTATAGTAACTGGAGGAACTCTATTTGAAGAATTGGGTTTTTATTATATTGGTCCTATAGATGGACATAATATTCAACATTTAATTCCTGTACTTAAAAATATAAGAGATAAAAGAGAACAAGGTCCTATCCTAGTTCATGTAGTTACTCAAAAAGGTTTTGGTTATTCACCTGCAGAGGAAAGTTCTGATAAATTTCATGGAGTATCTCAGTTTAATATTAAAACAGGTACTCAAAATAAATCAAAAAATGAAGCTCCTAGCTATACTTCAGTTTTCTCTAAAGAACTCATTAATATTGCAAAAAAAGATAAAAAAATTGTAGCCATAACAGCAGCCATGCCTTCAGGTACTGGTTTAGATATTTTTGCGGAAAAATTTCCTGATAGATTTTTTGATGTAGGCATAGCTGAACAGCATGCAGTAACATTTGCTGCAGGTTTAGCAGCAGAGGGAATGAAACCATTTGCTACTATATACTCTACTTTTTTACAACGTGCATATGATCAAATAATTCATGATGTGGCAATTCAAAAATTGCCTGTAAGGTTTGCGATAGACAGAGCAGGTTTTGTGGGAGCAGATGGCCCCACACATGCGGGATCATTTGATATAGCATACTTAGCTAATATTCCTAAAATGGTATTAATGGCTGCATCGGATGAAGAAGAATTAAAAAGAATGGTTTTAACAGCTGCTAATATAAATGATAGACCTTCTGCATTTAGATATCCTAGAGGAGAAAGTATAGGAGTAAAACCTCAAAAAATAACTAAACCTCTAACTATTGGACGAGGACGTATTGTAAAAAAAGGTAATAGAGTAGCCATATTATCCTTTGGAGCAAGATTGTATGAGTCGTTAAAAGCAGCTGAAATACTGGACAAGAAAGGTTATAGTACTTCAGTAGCGGATGCTAGATTTTGTAAACCTCTAGATACAAAACTCATAAGAAATTTAATATCTAATCATGAAATATTAGTTACAATTGAAGAAGGGGTAGTAGGAGGATTTGGTTCTCATGTAATGTTGTATTTATCTAATAATGGCCTTCTAAAGATAAATTCTAATGTTCAGACAATGGTGTTTCCTGACAAATTTATAGAACATGCGAAGCCAGATATTATGTATAAAAATGCTAATATGGATGCCTCATCTATAGTTAAGCGCGTAATGAATTTTATGTAATATTATCTAATAAATTCAGGCAATTTAAAACTTACCTTTTCTTTTTCACCGTCTAACACTTCGACAGTTATTTTACTGGCAAAATTTTCTTTCAGATAATTTATCAAATCTATAACTAAAATTTCAGGTGTTGAAGCACCAGCAGTTATTCCGATAATATTATAATCTTTAATTAATTCTAGATTAAGTTCATTCTTATCAGAAATTCTATAAGTAGGAATTCCAGTCAAGCTTGAAATTTCAGCTAACCTTACACTATTTGAACTATTTTTATTACCTAGCACTAATACTACATCGCTATATTTAGCTAAGTCTCTGACCGCTTTTTGTCTATTTTGAGTTGCATAACATATATCTCTAGTATCTGGACCTTTAATTGTAGGATACTTATTTTTTAAAGCTTCAATTATCTTTCTAGTATCATCTACGGACAATGTTGTCTGTGTAACATAAGCTAGACGTTCACTAGTGGAGAATTTTAATCCACTTACTTGGTCAACTGTTTCAATAACTTTTACACCTCCAGGTACTCTCCCAGCTGTGCCCTCTACTTCTGGATGTCCTTTATGTCCCACCAAAATTATTTTATATCCCTGTTCATAATATTTTAGAGCTTCTATATGAACCTTCTTTACAAGAGGACAAGTAGCATCAACTATAGATAAAGACTTCAATTTAGCATCAGATTCCACCTGATCAGAAACACCATGAGCGCTAAAAATTGTATTAGAATTATCAGGAATATCTGATATTTCATCAACAAAAATAGCACCTTTGTCAGTTAAACTATCAACTACGTGTTTATTATGAACTATCTCATGTCTAACATAAACAGGAGAACCAAATTTATCAATGGACTTTTCCACAATGTCTACGGCGCGCCTTACTCCCGCACAGAAACCTCTAGGTTGAGCTAAAATTATACGTTTCATTATTATTTACTATTATTTTCTCAGTTCAGTTTTCAAAATTTTTCCAGTAGCATTTAACGGAAGATTATCATAAAATTCTATTATTCTAGGATATTTATAGGCTGCAATATTAGATTTTGCAAAAGTTATAATATCTTTTTCCGAACAATCAGAACCATCTTTTAGAACTATACATGCCTTAATTTCTTCGCCCCATTCATCATGAGGCACACCTATCACAGCAACTAATGATACATCATCATGTTTAATTAATACCTCTTCTAACTCTCTAGGGTATACATTATAACCTCCCCTAATAATCATATCTTTAACTCTATCTACAATATAAAGATATCCGTCTTCATCGTAATACCCAATATCACCTGTGTGAAACCATCCTCTTCTTAAAGCATTTTTTGTTCCTTCAATATTATTATAATAACCTTTCATTACAGCATGACCTCTTACAACTATCTCTCCAGTTTCCGTTGTCTTTACTTCTTGATCATTTTCATCAAATATCTTTATTTCTATTCCCCATACTGGTTGACCAACAGAGCCAGGCTTCCTCACTCTACCTAAATGATTAAATGTAATACCAGGGGAAGTTTCAGAAAGACCGTAACCCTCAAGAATTGGAACTTTAAAACGTTCTTCAAAATTTTTTAAAACTTCTAAAGGTAAAGAAGAACCTCCTGCGGAACATACCCTTAAATTGTTAGAAATGATGTCAACATTTACTTTTGACTCATCTAAGCTATTTAGCAAAGCCCAATACATAGTTGGTACTCCTCCAAAAACAGTGGCCTTGTAAGACTCCATTGCTTTTAATACTTCAACTGGATCAAAACGAGGTAATACTATTAAACTTGCGCCGCTTAAAATTGAACTAAGCATCATAACAACTTGACCATAAACATGAAACAAAGGTAACGACATTATAACTTTATCTGACTTTGTTAATTGCGCCAAATCTTTACCTATAAAAGAATTTAAAAGTACATTAGAATGAGTAAGTTCAGCACCCTTTGGTTTACCTGTAGTTCCAGAAGTATATAAAATTATAGCAGTATCTTCAGAAGAACATTGAATAGTATCAAAATATTCTTCACTATTTTCAATTAGTGAAGAAAATTCGTATACATTTTCATTATTAATTTTGAATTTATCTGAGGATTTGATTACCCACATTTTTTTACAAGATTCTGATTTTTTTACCGCTTCTAATACCTCTTTTGCAATTTCTAATTCAGGTGTACCTTCAAAACAAATAATACCCTTTGCTTCTGAATTAATTAGAATGAACTCAATTTCACTATTTTTTAATAAAACATTAAAAGGTAAAACAATACATCCAGCTTTTAAAATAGCAAAATATGAGAAAATAAATTGTGGAATATTTGGACAACATAAAGCCACTTTATCTCCACTTTTAATTCCTGCTTTTATAAGGCCATTAGCTATTTTATTAGCCATAATATCAACATCCTTATAAGAGAATGTTTTATCTGCAAAATAAATGGCAGGATCTAAAGGATTAGTTTTTGCACTATATTCCAAAGTAGCTGAAAGATTTAACATTATTTACTCCAAAAACTGTACATAAAAATAGTTTAAATATAATATGAGTATAATATATTAAGTCTAGTAAAACTATTCAATTTAGGGGGTACATAAATTGATAAAAATTTTTTTTAGCTTTATGCTATTACTTTCTACTTCTATTAATACACTAGCTTATGCAGAAAGTACTGAGGATGTAATTAAGTATCGTAAAGATATAATGAAATCACTAGGTAATCATATATCAGTTATTGCCGCAAATTTAAAAGGTAAGGTTTCCATTAATGAAGATATTCTTACGCATTCTAAATCTATATTTTTAACATTCTCTTCTTTCAATATTACTAAAACATTTCCAGAAAATTCTGGTCCAAGTAATTCACCTAATACAAAATCTCTTGATAATATTTGGTATGAAAAAGAAATTTTTAGTGATGCTATGAAAAATTCTATAGAAAAAGCCCAAAATTTAGTTTTAGCAGCTGAGTCAAATAATAAAGAAAATATAGCTAAAAGTTTAGGTGCTTTGGGAAAAACTTGTGGCTCTTGTCATAAAAAATTTAGAAAAAAGAAAAATTAAAAAATTTATAATACTTTACTTTATTCTTTCATTATTTTTCTTTAACGATGCTGTTAGTAACGAGAGTGGGAAAGTTCTATCTTTTGTCGCAGGTTGCTATGGATGTCATACAAGCAATCCCAATCAACCTTTCGGCGGAGGTTATGAAGTAAAGACAAAATATGGAACTTTCATTTCTCCAAATATAAGTAAAGATGAATTAAATGGGATAGGAAACTGGGGTAAAGAACAATTTATTAAGGCTATAAAAGAAGGGCTTAGTCCTAAAAATAAGCCATATTACCCTGTATTCCCATATAATTGGTATACCAAAATGAAAGAGAGTGATATTTTAGAAATTTATGATTATATATTCAGCTTACCTGCCGTAAAAAAAAATAATGCTAATCATGACTTAATATTTCCATATAATATAAGAGAGTCATTATGGTTCTGGAGGCTTGCAAATAAAATAATTACAAATAAAAATAATATCGAATATAATTCAAAATATAATAGTAGAGGAGAATATCTAGTAAACTCTGTAGGGCACTGTGGTGCCTGTCATGCACCTTTAACGTTCCTCTCAATTATTAAAGATTACAAAAACCTAGGTGGAAGGAAAGAAACATCAAAATTTTCAAATGATAGTATTCCTAATATTTCTAATGATATTAATGAAGGTATTGGTTTATGGACAGAATCTGATATCGTATTTTTTCTTCAAACTGGAATAAAACCAAATGGAGATTTTGTTGAAGAAGATATGGCACTAATTATTGATCATGGCACTAAATATTTAAAGCAAGATGAACTTCAAGATATAGCAAGATATTTATTAAAAATAAAAAAATAACTTATAAAACTAAATTTCTTTAGAATTAAAATAGTCTGCTAAAATTCCAACCCTAGGTGCTATTTGATCCCATCGTTTTATATTTAGCAAAATAAGTATAGCGTTAGATGTAGAAAAACTTGCATTAAGCACCTTATCGTAACCTTCTGCATAACTACTTACTAATGTAAAAGCTAATTCCTGTAATCCTGGCTGATGTCCAACTATTCCAACAACTGTTAATTTGTCATCTAGAAATGAAATATAATCCATTAATACTTCTTCAGATGCAGCATACAACTTTTTATCAATACTTTTACTAACTGTCCCAGAGAAGCCCTGTAATATTATATCTGAAGTTTGAATAGTCCTAATTGATGAAGAGTAAAATAATGCTTCTATATTTGGTTTTTTACCTTTTAACCAAATACTTAATGTATTAGCTTTATTTTTTCCTTTATTTGTTAATTTTCTATCATGATCTTCAACATCATGGGATGCAGCTTCTGCTTTAGCATGACGAATAATATATAAATATTTCATATATTACAAATCCTGAACAGCTGTTATAGCTCTCTCTAAATCATCAATTAAATCATCAATATCCTCTACTCCTACTGACAATCTAATCAAACCATCCTCAATTCCTAACTCTTTTCTAATACTTTTAGGTACTGCAGCATGAGTCATTATTGCAGGGTGCTCTATCAGGCTTTCGACTCCACCCAATGATTCTGCCAATTGAAAAATCTGACATGTCTCTAAAAAACGTTTAGCTTTATTTAATCCTCCAGACAAAATACAAGTCACTATTCCACCAAAACCATTCATCTGATCTTTAGCAACATTGTATCCATCATGATCAACTAATCCTGGATAATAAACTTTATCAATAACATTTTTCTTAGATAAATACTCAGCAATTTGAAGTGCATTACTACAATGTCTTTCCATTCTTAAAGATAGAGTCTTCAATCCCCTTAAAGCAAAAAAAGCATCAAATGGACCTTGCACTGCTCCTACTGAATTTTGTAAATAGGCAATTTGTTCCGCCTGTTCTTTTTGGGAACAAACTACAATTCCTCCAACCATGTCCGAATGACCATTTAAAAACTTAGTAGCTGAATGTACTACAATATCAAACCCGTGCTCAATAGGTCTTTGAATATAGGGACTACAAAAAGTATTATCAGCAACAGTAATAATATTATGTTTTTTAGCTATCTTAGCTACATGTTGCAGATCTACAATTTTTAACATTGGATTAGTTGGTGTTTCTATCCATATCATTTTAGTATTTTTAGTTATTAATTTTTCTAAGTTTAAATTATTAGATAAATCACCAAAATTAAATTTTAAGTTTGAAGTTCTTTTTCTAACATTCTCAAATAATCTTCTAGAACCTCCATACAAATCGTCCATAGCTAAAATTTCATCACCAGAATCAAGCAAAGATAAAACGGTATCTGCTGCCGCTAATCCAGAAGCAAAAGCAAAAGCACTAACTCCACCTTCAAGATCAGCCATGCACATTTCATAAGCTTTGCGTGTTGGGTTTCCTGTTCTGGCATATTCATATCCTTTATGAACGCCTGGACTATCCTGAACAAAAGTAGATGAAGCATAAATCGGAGTCATTATTGCTCCTGTGCTAGGGTCAGGTGATTGCCCCGCATGAATAGTCCTTGTTGCAAATTTTGATTTTGGAAGATTAGAAACCATTTAATTATCCCTTTAACAATTTTAACTAATTATATTTATTTTCAATTAACCATTTTTTATCATATATCTTTAAATATTTATTACCAGTATCACAGACTAATGTAACAACATTTTTTTCTTCCGTTTGTTCTCTACAGTATTTTATTGCGGCTGCAATTAATGTACCACTTGAGCTACCAGATAAAACGCCTTCTTTTTTCAATACCATATTACAAGTATCTAAAGCCTCTTTATCAGATATAGCATATGCATGAGTAATTATAGGAAAATCAAGTAATGGGGGAATATAATCTTCGCCTATTCCCTCAACCAACCAACTTCCAACGCTATCAGGTATAACTCCTGTTTTAAATTTTGGCTCTAAAATAGAACCTAATGGATCTGCTAAAATTATATCGCAATTCTTATTTACTTCTTTCAACGCTTTTCCTACACCTGTAATAGTTCCGCCTGTACCTACCCCTGCGCAAAATGCATCAACTTTATTAGATAGTTGGTCTAAAATTTCTGGACCAGTCCATTCATAATGCGCTTTTAAATTAGCATTATTTCCAAATTGATTAATATATAAAGAACCATTATTTTTGTTCGCTATTGTTTGCGCCAAGTCTGCATAATATTCAGGATGCCCCTTTTCCACATCTGATCTAGTAATAACTACTTCTGCGCCTAGTGCTTCTAAATGAATAATTTTTTCTTTTGCCATTTTATCTGGAACAACTATTAAGCATTTATAACCTCGAAGTTGCGCTATTAAAGCTAATCCTATTCCCGTATTACCTGCTGTAGCCTCTATAATTAAACCACCTTTTTTTAAATCTCCATTCTTTTCCGCTGAATCTATCATAAATTTTGCTGGACGGTCCTTGATTGATCCACCTGGATTCTGAGATTCTAGCTTTAAAAATAGTTTACATGTACCAGTATCTATGTTCATTACTTCAAGTAATGGAGTATTACCTATTAAGTCTATAACTGAATTAGTTGTTAATTGTTTTTCCATATTAATTCCTATCTATTTTAATCTTTTTTATCTTCTAACTGATGGGCTTTCTAGAGGAAGGCCATTTCCTCTCCAAGCTATATATAGTTGTAATGCATTATAATCAGCATGCCCAATTTCTAGAGGTTCTGCTCTTGCTTGATTATTGCAGAATTGAAACCTTCTATGGACAGAAGCAATATTCTCCCATCTCATTAAATAAGAAGGAAACCCATTTATATGCCCTTGACTAATTCTTTCAGCTCTTAAATAATTTCCAGCTAGATTATCATGGCATTGATTACAAGCCAAATTCATTTGTCCTATTCTTTCAAAATATAACTGCTTTCCTCTTATGAAAAATTCTTCAGCCTCTCCTTTAATACTAACATTCATAGGCAAATCTTTAGATAAATATGTTATAAAACTAGATAAAGATAGTATATTATCACTCTCTAGTGGACCTGTTTTTAAATTCATATTGTTTTCTAAGCATATATTTATTTTTTGCTCTAAGTTTATTAATTTATTTTGATAAATTACAGGATATGAAACAGCTATCCCTTTTAAAGAATTATTATTTTCATTATGACAGTTTGCACATGAATAATTATTTTTACCCATTTTTTTATTAAATAATTCACTACCTCTCTCAACCCAAATCATTCCAGGGTTATCAAATTCATCTTTTTCAATAGCTCGAGTTTCATCTTTAGAATAATATCTACCTGATTTTAACTCATCTTTTGCATAAGGTTTTTTATAGGTATCAAAATCAGATAATTCCTGTGCAAACAAGTTAAAAGCAAAGACCAACATAAAAACCAATGCGCTTTTCATTATAAAAAACATTTACATGATATCTTTATTAGAATTTATATTATCAATTTTAATAGGCAAAATTTCTTTTCCTTCATTATCATAAACTACCAAAACTGCTTTTTTATAAGTTGATTGACCATAATCATCTATCCATTCTACTTCTACTAAACCAGAAGTAACTGCTTTCATTTTAAAAGACATAAATGGATTAGCCGATACTCCAGAAAACCACTGACTTCTATATATTTGTTGTCCATTAAAGCGACAAATAACTGCATCTATAATTTTTTTTGGATATATAACTCCAGTTTCAGGATCTCTTCTCACTCCAGGCTCCATAACATGTTCAGCCATAGTTTTTATTGTTATAATTTCATCTACTACAGCAGTTTTAGGAACCTTAAGACGTCTTCTCCAATTTTTTCTTTCTTCTTCAGCCATTAGCTACACGCCCCAATAGTTACGTCAACATAAGACTGCGTTTCCCCTACTGTTCCATCAGCCATTTCTGCGATGGCAACAATATTTGAACTCGTTCGCATTCTAATTCTAATTGAAACATTTGCTTCCCCAGAATAGGGAGTAAAGTGAAATTTAGCTATTTCAGGAAAAGGATTATCTAGAACTAATATATGTACAGTTTTAGGAAAATCATCATTTTTCATAGAACAATTTACATAAAAACTTATAGGTACAGTATTACCATTTTCTGCTATGTCAGGAGCATTTAGACTAATTAAATTTTTTCTTAATTCCCGACCTTTAATAATATTTTTTACAATTCTTTTTGCTTCTTCGGGATCTGGTTCTATTCTAAATGTTTGACGATAAGTTTGGAATCTATCCCTAAAAGGTTGACCCGCCTTAAAATCAGCATTAGCCGCCTTAGAGCAAACAGTAATAATCAAACCTGATAAAAAAGTAATAACACTTCTTCTAGAATATTTTTTACTATTTAGACTCATATTTAACCTTACATTTTATCTGTTTTAAGAGTAGATAACCAATTAATTACATCTTCAATTTCTTGAGCTGTTAAAATTGTTTTTTCTCTATAATTTTTATCTACTCGTTTTAAATCCCTAACTTTATAAAAAGCTGGCATTACCGAATCTGGGTTTAATACATAAGGGTTTACTAATCTTAGCCTTAATTCTGCAATTGTATAACGATTTCCAACACCTGCCAAACTTGGTCCTATATTTCCTTGAAATATATCGTCAACCATAGGTATTTCATGACACGCTAAACAATTACCTTTTCTTGAAAGAGCTATATCACGTCCATTATTTATATTACCAACTTTATCAGTTAATGAGTTTGGTATAGAGAAATTAATAATATCATAAAAAACTATATTTTCGTTAGCATGAACAAAATTTATCAAAGCAAATAAATTTATTATGATCAACGTTTTTAAATACATTTAATTTCTCTAATTAAATTAGTTATATACTATAATATTATATAGAATTTAGTTTTAATAAGCCAATATATGATTATAAAGATTAAACAATAATATAATAAATACGCTAATATTAAATACCGGTCAGTATAAAAGTAAATTATAATATTAAATTGTTATAAATCTATTTTAAATTATTATATATTTATAATCATACGGAGAATGAAATGAAGCCACTAGAAGGAATAAAAATTGTAGATTTTTCTACCTTATTACCTGGGCCATTAGCAACTTTGATTTTAGCAGAGGCAGGAGCAGAAGTTATCAAGATTGAGCGAATAGGTGGTGAAGACATGAGAAGATCTCCACCGTTTATTGACGGAGAAAGCATCCTATTCTCCATACTTAATAGAGGAAAACGTTCTGTAGAAGTAGATATTAAATCTAAAGATGGCTATGCAAATATTTTAAATTTAATTAAAACTGCTGATGTAGTAGTTGATCAATTCAGGCCAGGTGTAATGAAACGTTTAGGTCTAGATTTTGATAGTTTAATTAAAATTAAGCCTAATATTATACATTGTTCAATAACTGGATATGGCCAAACAGGTCCTAAAAAATTAATCGCTGCTCATGATTTAAATTATATGGCTGAATCAGGTTTACTGTCATTAGCAATTGAAAAAGATGGCTCACCAGCTATGCCCAATACACAAATAGCCGATATTGCTGGAGGCAGCTATCCTGCAGTTATTAATATTCTTTTAGCATTAAGAGAAGTAGAAAAAACTGGTAATGGAAAGTTTCTAGACATTTCAATGACAGACAACCTTTTTCCTTTTATGTGGATGGCATTAGGTTTAACTGCTAATCATTTCTATTCTAGTGGAGGAGATATGCAATTAACTGGGGCCAGTCCTAGATATGGGATATATGAAACATTAGATAAAGGCTACATAGCGTTAGGCGCCCTCGAAGAAAAATTTTGGTTAAGGTTTTGTGAAGTTATAAGCTTATCTGACAAGCTAGTGAATGATCATAATGACCCTGAGGCAACAAAAAAGGCTATTATTAAAATAATTAAAAGTAAAAATACTAAAAAATGGAAAGAAATTTTAGCTAATGAAGAAAATATATGCTGTTCTATTGTTCACTCATTAGAAGAGGCTATGCAAGAATCTCAGATTAAAGAAAGAAAATTATTATCTGCAAAAATGAAAATAGGAAAAGAAGAAATTTTTCCCATGCCAACTCCACTTGCTCCTAATTGGAGGCCAAAAGAATTAATTAAAAGCTCTCCTAAGTTAGGGGAAGCAAATTCTTTATATATGGAAAAATTATGACTAGTAAAAATAATTCCTATAATATCAAATTCATTTACCTTAAATAATTATGATGAATTTATTAATTATAATATAAATAATATATCAATTAAAAAATAATGGAGAAGAGTTATTACTATTAAGCCAAAAAATTCAATTTTAGATATTGCACCATATGTACCAGGAAAGTCTGGGACAGGAAAAAAAAAGTCTATAATTAAATTATCATCTAATGAAACACCTTTGGGCACATCTGCTAAAGCACTAGATGCAATAAAAAACTCGCTTGGTATTCCATCACGTTATCCTGATGGAAGCGCGATAGAATTAAGAAAAAATTTAGCCAATTTTAATAATATCAACATTAATAATATAATATGTGGAAACGGCTCTGATGAAATACTTTCAATGTTTGCTAATTGTTTTGCAGGACAGAATGATGAAATTATATACTCTGAACATGGATTCTTAGTTTATCCTATTGCAACCAAAGCTGCAGGAGCTATTCCTATTATAGCTAAAGAAAAAAATTATAAAGCAAATGTAGAGGAGATTATAAAAGTTTGTAGTAGCAAAACAAAAGTTTGTTTTATTGCTAATCCAAATAATCCTACTGGAACTTATTTAACCAGAGATGAACTCATTACTCTTAGACAAAAATTACCCATAAATTGTCTTTTGGTTATAGATTCTGCATATGCAGAATATGTAGAAAAAGAAGATTACACAAACGGTTTCGATTTAGTCAATAAATTTGAAAATGTTGCATGCACAAGAACATTTTCAAAGATTTATGGATTAGCTGCATTAAGAATAGGATGGGCTTACGCATCTTTAGACGTAATAGATTACTTAAATAGAATTAGATTACCTTTCAATATTAACACTATTGCGCAAAACGCAGCTATTGCAGCTATTCAGGATCAACTATTTATAAGAAAAGCTATTAAACATAATAATATTTGGAAAAATTATATAGAAAAAGAACTTATAGACTTAGGAATAAATATAATTCCAGGAGTTGGAAATTTTGTACTAGCTCAATATAATAATATAGAACAAGCTAATAATTGTTATATTTACCTTGAAGAAAATAACATTTTTGTGAGAAAAGTATCTGAATATGGTCTGGCAGATTGTTTAAGAATCACAGTAGGTTTAGAAAAAGAAAACATTTATTTGATTAAGATTATAAAAAATTTTATAGAAAATAATTAATCTATTTGTATACATTTATATGTATAAATAGTTTAGGAGTATTTTATGTATAACAAAGAAAACTTAGACACTATATTTTTTGAAAATAATGACCTTAGTAAGTCAGATGTAGAAAAAATTGTTTCTGATTCTCTATCAGGAGCAGAAGACGGTGAGCTTTACATGCAATCATCAGAGAACGAAAGTTTTGCCTTTGATGATGGAAAATTAAAAATCGCAAACTCTAATAAAGATATTGGTTTTGGATTAAGATCGTTGTCTGGTGAGGTTGTTGGGTATGCACATGCTTCCGAAATATCAAAAAAAGCCTTAGAAAGAGCAGGAAAAACAGTTAAGGAAGTAATTACGAAAGAGAATAAAGAAATTGATGTCTCTCCTCAGAAAACAAATAGAAATTATTACGAAGCTAACAATCCAATACCTAGTTTAGATTTTGATAAAAAAATAAAGATATTACAAAATATAAATGAGTATGCTAGATCGATTAATAATAAAGTTGAACAAGTTAGTATTAATTTAGCAAGCTCTTGGGAAGCAATTAGAATTTTAAGATCAGATGGCGAAATGTTAGATGATATTAGACCATTAGTAAGATTAGGTGTAAACATAGCAGTTACAGATAATGGTAAAATGGAAACTGGTTCTTATGGATCAGGCGGTAGACATAATTACGATATTCTTTTAAGTGAAGAGAATTGGAAATATCATGTGGATGAAGCCTTAAAACAAGCTTTAATTATGTTGGAAGCTAAACCGGCTCCTGCTGGAGAAATGACAGTGGTATTAGGTCCTGGATGGCCTGGTATCTTATTGCACGAGGCAATAGGCCATGGATTAGAAGGTGATTTCAATAGAAAAAAAACAAGTGTTTTCTCTCATCTTATGGGAGAAAAAGTAGCAACTAATGGTGTAACAGTAGTTGATGATGGAACACTGCATTCAAAAAGAGGATCGCTTTCTATAGATGATGAGGGTACTCCAACAGAAAAAACTATTTTAATTGATAATGGTAAATTAGTTGGTTATATGCATGATAGATTGAATGCAAGATTAATGGGAACTAAGTCTACAGGAAATGGCAGAAGACAATCTTACGCTCATCAGCCGATGCCTAGAATGAGAAATACCATAATGGTATCAGGAGATAAAGATCCTAAAGAAATTTTAGAAAGTACTAAAAGTGGTATATACGCTAAATCTTTTGCTGGTGGACAAGTTGATATTACTAATGGAAAATTTGTATTTTCTGCAAGTGAAGCCTATAAAATTGAAGATGGAAAAATTACTTCTCCTGTTAAAGGAGCTACTCTGATTGGGTCTGGATTTGAGGTTTTGAAAAAAGTTACAATGATAGGTAATAATATGGAATTAGACCCTGGCATAGGGACTTGTGGTAAAAATGGTCAAGGCGTGCCAGTAGGTGTAGGTCAACCCACACTAAAGATTGATGGGCTCACTGTAGGCGGAACTGAAACTAATTAATAATACATATTTAATATGAATAACGTTTATAAATTTCCCTGATGCCATTATCTTCATTATTGTTCCATATGTTCAACATTTCTGTAGCTTGGTTTTTTCCAGAATACGTTATTTCCTCTAATTGATTTAAATAACCTGTTTCATCATTTCCAGATGAGTCTAACCTTTTTCTATTTTTAAGACCCATTTTTGAAATTTTTATTAACTCTTTTGCATAATCTTTAATAGAATTATTATTAATAATTAAATCCATACCTTTTATTGGAACTTCAGAATAAGCTTTATGATACATTTCTGGTGTCCAACTATTTGCTAAACTTTCAGATTCGTTTAATGCTTCATCATCATATAATAAACCCACCCATAGTGCCGGTAATGCACATAGACTTCCCCAAGGACCTGTATCTGCACCCCTAAATTCAATGAATTTTTTAAGCCTTATTTCAGTAAATATAGTACTTAAATGATCTTCCCAATCTAATAAGGTTGGCCTTTCATCTGGAAATTTATCTAGTTTACCATCCATGAATTTCTCAAAAGAATCTCCAGCACAATTAATATATTTTCCATTTCTCCTAACAAAATACATCGGAACTTTTAAAGCATAATCAACCCAATCCTCAAAACCTAAGTTATTTTTAAATATAAATTTTGGAATACCACATCTATCTTTATCAACATCAAACCATATTGCGGCTCTTCTTGATATAAATTTGGAAATTTTCATCTTTTCTATAGGAGAGCTAGAAAATAATGCTGTAACAATAGGTTGTAATATAAATGAAGTCTTTAACTTTCTACTCATGTCCTCTTCAGAAGAATAATCTAAATTAACCTGAACAGTGCAGGTATCTGCCATCATTTCTAAACCTTTAGTTCCTACTTTAGGCATATATTCTCTCATAATTTTATATCTTGGCTTAGGCATCCATAAATTAGATGAAAGCTTTCCCTCCAACCTAGCTCCTACTCCTAAAAACCCAATGTTTAGATCTTTTCCTACTAATTTTACTTGTCTTAAATGTTCATTAACCTCACTACAAGTTTGATGAATATTTTCAAGAGGCGCACCTGATAATTCTAATTGTCCTCCCGGCTCTAAAGTAATAGATTGCTTGTCTTTTTTTAATGCTATTAAGTAACCTTCTTCCCGAATCTCTTCCCATCCGAAATTAATTAGAGACTCTAATATATTTTTAATACCTGACTTTTCCTCATAAGATACTGGTTCAAGATTTTTCATTTTATAAACAAATTTTTCATGCTCAGTACCTATTCTGAATAATTCTTTCGGCTTACATCCTTCAACAAACCAGTTAATTAAATCATTTTTTTTAAGATCCATATTTATTTTTCCTAGATAAATTTATTGAAATAGGGCAAGAGCAATTAAAGCAGCCGTTTCTGCTCTATATATTCTTGGACCTAAGCTACATTCTATTAAATTTTCAATATTAGTTTGTACATAATCTCTTTCTATATCGTCAAACCCCCCTTCAGGGCCAATCACTATAACAACATCAGAAGCATTTAGATTATTATTAAATTCTTTAATTATTGGAGACATTCTTAATTCATCACAAAATATAATAGTTTTGTTAAGCTTTTCACATATTTCTAATTGTTCCTCATATTTTCTTAAAGGCTGTATTTCAGGTATACTTAATCTTCCTGTTTGCTCCGCAGCACCTATCGCATAATTTCTATATCTATCAATATTAACATTTCTAACAGAGGTTCTTTTCATTAAGGTAGGGTAAATACTTTCTACCCCACACTCCGTGGCCTTTTCTATTAGCCAATCAGATCTAGCTTGTTTTAATGGCGAAAATATTAATGATGGACCAGCTTCTTTTTTTGCATTTCTTATTTTTTTTATACATTCAACACTAACTATAGACTTATTTACATCAATTTTTGCAGACCATTCTCCTGATATATTGTTAAAAATAATTATATCATCACTAGTTTTCATTCTTAATACATTGACTAATTTATGAGATTGCTTAGAAGACAATTTTATAATTGAATTCTCATCTAAAGAAGATTCACTATAAACCCGAGTTTTAAATTGATAGTCCAATTTTATATCCTATTCTAAATCTTCTATTAGTTTAATTTATATGATAAACATTTAGTAAATTAAAAATATAGTTTAGTAAAATTTATTCTTTATTCCAAATAATATTAGACACAATGACACAAAAAATTAAAAACTTTATCATTTTAGGAAGATTTCATAGTCCCACAGGTGCATTATTATTAGCATGGCCATGTTTATGGGGCATTAGCATGGCAAAACCTGAATTTTTAATCTTACTTAAGTATACAACTATTTTATTCTTTGGTTCATTTATATTAAGGGCAGCAGGCTGTGCATGGAATGACATTCTAGATAGAAAGATTGATAAACAGACTATTAGAACAAAAAATAGACCTATAGCTTCAGGCAAGCTTTCAGTTTTAGATGGAATATTTTTCATACTTTTAACTTCTATATTGGGATTATATATTTTGTATAATCTACCAGTTACTGCAATCGTAATTTCTATAGTAAGTATCCCATTAATTATTATTTATCCATTAACAAAAAGAATTACCTTTTTTCCACAAATATGGCTAGGAATTACATTCAACATTGGTATTTTAATTGGTTACAGCTGTATAACAAATAGTTATCCAAATTTTATAGTATTTATCATGTACTTTGGTGCTATTTTTTGGACAATTGGATATGATACAATTTATGCCATGCAAGATTATAATGATGATAAACTTACTGGTGTTAAATCTACCGTTACAAAAATGAAAGATAAATCAGGTTTATTTGCATCTTGTGCATACTTTTTAAGTAGCGTGCTTTTTGCGATTGCACTAATATTTAATGATTTCAATCTAATTATTATAATATTTATTTTTGGACTAGGCTTATGGCAATCATACTTTGCGCTTAATACAAAAATTACAGAAATACATAAATTTAATCAAGGTTTTAACAACTCTAACTTATGTGGTTTTTTAATTTGGTTAGGCATGATTATAAATATTTATTTTATGAATTAAATATGAAAGACCTAACTTTAAAAAATATTACTATAGTGATACCTACTTATAATTCAGAAAAAACAATTAATAATACTTTAGATTCTATTTATAAGAATTTTGAAAATATTATAATAGTAGATGCAAGCCCGTATAATATAAAATCAAAAATATCTAAAAAATATAAAATAATTTTTTTTAGATCAAGTAAAGGAAGAGGAACACAATTGTTACTAGGGGCTAATAAAGTTTCTACTAATTGGATATTTTTTCTTCACTCAGATACAATTTTAAATAAACAAAATATCATAAATATAAAAGAATTTGTTTCTAATGACTTAAATTATTTTAAAGCTGCTGCTTTTAAAATCAAATTTAATAAAAATAATATTTTCTCAAATGCACTTACGGTAATTGCAAATTTCAGATCAAAATATTTTAAATTACCCTACGGTGATCAAGGCTTATTAATTTCAAGAAAATTTTACAAAAAAATTGGAGGTTATAAAAATATCCCTATAATGGAAGATATAGATATTATTAATAAAATCGGTTTTAAAAATATACAAATACTTAATAGTCATATTATAACAGACTCAATTCGTTATGAAACACAAGGATGGCTAATTAGGCCTATTATAAATCTATATTGTTTAATCTTATATTTTTTTAACTATGATATTAATAAGATAAATAAAATATATTTAAGAAATAAAAATGGAAAAAGTTAATCTAATTATTTTTGCAAGGCGGCCAGAAATATCTATTGGAAAAAGTCGTTTAAAAAATAGAATAGGAAAAGCATTAGGAGCTAACTTTTATTATCGTAACTTGTTAATAACAATATTAAAATTTCATAATGATGAAAGAATTAATTTAAAATTATGTGTGACGCCTGATTCCGCATTAAAGAATTGGTCCAATTCAATTTTTCCTAAAATAGAAAGAATTCGCCAAGGTCCTGGCGATATTGGGGAAAAAATGTGGAGAATTCTATCTAAAAATACTAATAAAACAATTATTATTGGTAGTGATATTCCCAATATTACTAGTAAGATTATTTTAAATGCATGGAAAAAGCTTTATTTATCAAATATAGTATTAGGCCCTGCTAAAGATGGGGGTTTTTGGCTAATAGGAATATCTAATAGTAAAAAATTTAAAGGTTTATTTAATGATGTATTATGGTCAAATAAAAATACTTTAGGTCAGTTAATAAAAAATATTCATCCATCAGAAAAAATTTCATATGTTGATACTTTGGAGGACATTGACTAATTTTTTATTTAAGGAATCACTATGAGGCTCTTAAAATTAACAAAGAGCCTAATAATGTTTTTAATTAAACTATTTTAATAAATGCTTTACAGAGTCTATAGCATATTGAGCGCATTCTTCGTCTTGATCTGAACTAGCTCCGCTTATGCCAATAGCTCCTATTAAATAACCTGATTCTGTTCTTATGGGCAATCCGCCCGCAAATGGTACTAAAAAATCTACTGTTGCTACTCCAGGCCTTGGACCTAAAAGACCGTTCTCACCATATGCTAACTCTCCTACTTTTCGTGTGGAACGAGGTATCATAGCAGATGAGGTAGCTTTTCTGATAGCAATATCTATACTTCCTAAAAAAGCATTATCTTGCCTCCTAAATAAAATCAAATCTGCTCCCGAATCAACTATCGCTATATTAATAGGATTCCAATTCTTTTCTGCTCGCTTATCTTCACAACTATCTGCCATTTTTTTAGCTATTTCTAAACTAATTACAGGCTTTAATTCTAATGCAGAAGCACTATTAATTATATAAAACAATGTAAAAAACATAGTAAAAGTAATTTTAAAAAAATTCATATCTCTCTCCCAAAAAAATTAAATATTAAAAATCATAATGAATATATTAATTTTGATTAACTAAAAATAGTTTAAATTATAAAATTATTAATATAATTTAAAATATAATAAATGAGAGAATGTATGAAATGATAAGACTAATTATAATATTATTTGTAGTTTTTGTAATAATTTATGCTCTACTTAAATTTTCGCCAAAGTTTAAGTTGTTAATAAAAAAAATAATTAAAAGTCCATTTATATTTATAATTATTAAAAACTTAATTAGATTAATACTAAAAAAATTTTAATATTATAATTCTAACAACATTTTTGCCAAAATATTTTTTTGAATTTCAGTCGATCCTGCATATATAGTAGTTTTTCTAGTATCAAAATACTTTTGGGCAGATGTAGTAGTCCAAGAAGGTCCTATCATTGGTTCATTTATTCCTGTAGTTATAGAATTTTGTTGATTAGAAAAAGCATAATAGCCACTAGCTTCTAAAATAAGTTCTGTTAATTCTTGTTGTATTTCAGATCCCCTTATTTTTAACATATTTGCATCTGTTGCTGGAGAAATTCCTTTTATCTCATTAGAAATAACTCTAAGTAAATCATATTCTAGTGCTTGTAGCCTCCTATCGCAATTAGTGATTTTATCCATAAAATTTCTATCAGAGTTAAGCGAATACAATCCATTAATATTAAGTTTAGCTATTTTTTTAATTTTAGATAAAGCTTTTTTAGAACTTGCAACTTGCGCGTTATTTGTACGCTCATATTCTAATAAATATTTTGCTACTGTCCATCCCTTATTTTCTTCATAAATAAGATTTTTATTTGGTATAAAAACATCCTCTAAATATACCATATTAATATAGTGACATCCATCAAGAGTAATAATGGGTTTAACAGACACACCATTTGTTTTCATATCTAACAACATAAATGATATACCTTCCTGAGGTTTGCAGTCAGATTTAGTTTTAACTAAAATAAACATCATGTCTGCAAAATGAGCCATAGTTGTCCATGTTTTTGTTCCGTTAATTTTATATCCTCCTTGAACTTTTTCAGCTTTTGTAGATAAAGAAGCAAGATCTGACCCTGATCCAGGTTCAGAATATCCTTGGCACCACCAATGAGAATTAGATAAAATTTTTGGTAGATAATATTCTTTTTGTTCTAAAGTTCCATATTTTATTATAACTGGTCCTACCATGGTTACTCCAAAAGTATATTCTCCATCTGGAGCATATGCGTCAGCGCATTCTTTATTAAATATATACCTTTGGGTAACAGTCCAATCAGTGCCACCATATTTTTTAGGCCAATTAGGAGCTATCCATCCTTGTTCAGATAACTTATTATACCAGTTTACCATATCTTCTTTACTTAAATGATATCCCTCTTCTGTCTTTTTCTGAGTTATATGACTTAGATTATTTTTTATAAAATCTCTTACTTGTTTTTGGAAAGCTAAATCTTCTATTTTAAAATTTAAATTCATCACTCTACCTTTTTTATATATTTTATAAAAAAGAAAACTATAATTCTTTACATTTATAGATAATTTTTAAATTAGCTATATTATTTATAAATTCAATCTTGTTTTCTATTAAATAGTATATTCCAGCCCAGGAATTACTATCCGAAGTAAGGAGATGATTATTTTTATCGTATAAAAATTTAGTATTTTCAAAACCTGACCATCTTGTTTCATCGCCTACCCATACCATTGGAGTAGTTACGTCTATTTTATATTTATTTATTTTACCATTATTCTGCTTTTTACCATTAACTCTATCTACTTGGCACTGCCAAATTATTGTTTTAGCCATAGCTAAAACACTATTAACTTGAAAAAATAAAAAAGAGATTAATATAAATTTAATCATAAAATTATGCTTCATAGATTTTTATTTCATAAGTACATTAGTTAATGTTTATTTAAATTACTTTATATTAAATTATACTTGAACCAATATAAAAGTTAATTATTTATATATATTATGATTACGGTATTTTATGATGGAAAATGTAATTTATGTAGTAAAGAAATTAATTACTATAAAAAAATTGCTCCTAAAAATTTATTCCAGTGGCAAGATATTAATATAGATAATAGTGTATTAGAGAAAAAAGGTATTAGTACTTCTGATGCATTGAAGGTTCTTCACGTTTTATTCAATAACAATATATATACTGGAATAGATGCATTTATAATTATATGGAATAATATTAGTTACTGGAAAATATTCAGTAAATTTATTTCTCTTCCTATAATTAAACATATAAGTCATATAGCTTATATTATATTTGCAAATTGGCGTTTTAATAGGCTAGAACATTGTATTATAGCGAGAGATAATGATAATTAATATTAATTATTTTTTAATCGAATATATTGTAGTCAGAATTTGTAGTTAATAATTTTTATGATAAAGTTCATCTATGAGAATTAAAATTATAGGTAGTGGTATTACTGGTATAACTACAGCTTACTATTTAGCTAAAAACAAACATCAAGTTACTATATTAGATGAAAGAAGATATCCTGCAATGGCCACTTCTTATGCAAATGGCTGTCAAATTAGTGCTTCAAATTCTGAGACCTGGAACAGTTGGAAGAATATTAGACAAGCATTAAAGTGGCTGTCAAAAAAAGAGGCACCTCTTCTCATTTCTTTGAAACCAGAACTAAATAAATATCATTGGTTCATAAAATTTATTAACTCAATTCCAGAAAAAGAAATTAATACGTTAGAAACATGCAAAATGGCCTTAAATTCTATCAATCTATATAAAATTATTGCAAAAGAAGAGAATATAAAATTTGATATGATTGAAAAAGGCATATTACATATTTATAAAAAAAAAAGTGAGTTAGAATTAGCAAGAAAAATAAACAAAATATATAAGTCAGCTGGGTTAGAAAGATGGGAAGTTAATAAAAATGAGATAATGAATATTGAACCTTCTTTATCTGATAGTAATATTATGGGAGGCTTTTATAATACTACTGATTTTACAGGAGATATTCATAAATTTTGTATAGAATTGAGTTATATTTTAGAAAATAAATATGAAGTAATATTTATGAAACATCATGCTAATAATCTTATAGAAGAGCTAAATAATACAGATATTATAATAGTTTGTGCTGGAATAGGTTCAAGAAAATTAGCTAATAGTATCGGTGATACTTTACCTATATACCCAGTAAAAGGCTATAGTATAACTATTAATAATCCTGGCAATAATTCTCCATGGGTGAGTTTATTAGATGATGAAAAAAAAATAGTTACAGCAAGGCTAGGTGAAAAAAGATTAAGAATAGCCGGAACTGCAGAATTTTCTGGATATAATACAGATATCAAATGGGATAGAGTAAGACCTTTGATAAGATGGGCTGAGACTAATTTTCCAAATATTAATACAGAAGATATAAAACCATGGGCTGGCTTAAGGCCTATGACACCTAATATGATGCCAATCGTTCAACAAAGTAAAAAAAATAGAAAAATTTTCTATAATACAGGCCATGGACATTTAGGCTGGACATTAAGTGCTTTTACTGCAAAAAAAATTAGCCAATTAATTTAAGAATTTTTCTCAATCATATCAGCTTGTAAAATTTCGATCCAGTATCCATCTGGATCTTCTATAAAAGCTAAACCTTTCATTTTTCCATCATCAGGCTTTTTAATGAATTTTACTCCTAATTTTTCAAAACGATTGGACGCTGCATATACATCAGGTACAGAAAATCCAATATGCCCAAATCCTTGAGGATCTGAGTTTCCATTATGGTGTTTAAAATTTATATCATTCTCTGTTCCCCAATTATGAGTTAATTCTAACATAGCTCTCTGCGAAAATGTCCATGTAGTTCTCTTATTATCCTCTTTAGGTACGAAATTATCATCGACATCTCCTGGCATCGCTAAAAAATATAATGTGAATTGCATATCAGAAAAATCAATTTTTCTATATAATTTCATTCCTAAAATACGCGTATAAAAATCTATAGAAATTTTTGGATCTTTAATTCTCAACATAGTTTGATTAAAAATATAAGATTGCGTCTCTTCATCTATATTTTCTGATAATCCTTCTGCCACTTCGTGATGCTTTACCATATGATCTCCAAAATTTAATATTTAATAATAATATAACATATTAACCTATTATTATAAAATATCTGCTTATTATGATAAAGTTTATATATGGAAAATTTAAATTTAAAAAAAATTAAAAAAGATTATTTAAATGATGGAGTAACCATTATAAGAAATTTCATAGATTTGCATTGGATTAAAGAAATGCAAATTGCTATAGATCATATTTTATCTTTTCCAGGAAAAGCGTCAATAGAATATACACCTCAAGAAAATACAGGTAGATATTATGGAGATTTTTTTATATGGAGAAGAAATAAATCATTTAAAAAATTTGCATTTGACTCTAATCTACCAGAACTCGCTAGTAAAATATTAGATAGTAAAAATATTAATTTTTTTTATGACCAATTATTAGTAAAAGAACCTAAAACTAAAGAATCTACTCCATGGCACCATGACTTACCATATTGGCCTATTAAAGGTAATCATATAATTTCTTTTTGGGTTGGATTTGATAGGGTTAGTAAAAACACTGGCGCAGTAGAATATATAAAAGGTTCACATAAGTGGAATAAGTTTTTTGCACCAGCTTCATTTGGGAAAGATACGAGGTTTGAAAATAGTTATAAAAAAATGGGATTAGAGGTTATGCCAGATATTAATTCTAACCTTGGAGATTATGAATTACTATCATGGGATTTAAATCCTGGTGATATTATAATTCACCACCCATTAGTAATTCATGGCTCCTTAGGAAATTTCTCTTCAAAAACTAGAAGAAGAGGTTTAGCTTTAAGATATATAGGAGATGATGTTACCTGGGATGATCGTCCTGGCACATTTATTAAAAATAAAAATGTTAAAAGTATTTTACCTCCTTTAAATTATAAAAATGGAGAAGCTTTAACAGGAGATTTATTCCCATTAATATGGCCTAATAAATACTGAGTATAAAAAATTTTATAAATTTAAACGTTCTAGAATACTTACTTGAAGGCATAAGCATTCTAGAACTTCACACAAAAGAGGAGGTAATAATGGCTGTTATTAATTCCTCTATTATTAATAGAAATATAGAAAAATAGATACTATGTCAATGAGAATGAGTCTCATTCTCATCTATAAATAATATAGGAATAACTAATAATTAAATATTAAAAAAAATCCATCTAAATATATTATATAATTTTAAGTTTCAAAAATTATTTTTCCAGATGCAGGATCAGTTAATCCCAATTCAGGACTTATTTCTTCTAAAATTGATCTAAATTTATCTAAAAAAGCAATTAATGCCGGCCTAGATTCGACTAAAGAGTTTTCATTTTCCCATATTATTGTTGAAAAATATTTTCCTTCACCACAATCAATAAGTTGAAAAGATAAAGCACCTTTATAATCTATTAAATTGAAATCTTCATGTAATTTTAGCATCTCTTCATGATGATCCTTTTTTACTTTAAATCTTACATTACTCACATATTTTGTCATAATGATATTCCTTTCATTTTTATAATTTTTAATATTTTTTTTACTTAATTACTTGCTTTATTTTATATAGTTTTCAAGAGAATATAAGATATAATCATATTAAAAGATTGATTATATAAACCTAATAAACTATTAATCTTAGTAATTTTTTAAAAACTCATTATATGGAATATTATGCTATTATTATTATACAGTTCTTTATTAAGCTATATGTTGTTTTTTACTTTATGTGTTGCCCCTGTTTCAAATAAAATATTAGATGATCAAAATAAATCTAAATTTTTAAGAAATATCTTTCCAAAAAATTTTGTTTTTGGAGGTATTATTGCTTCAATAGCACTAATTTTTTCATTTATATTAAAAGACCACTGGTCAATTATTATTTCATTTATTATTGCTTTAGGGTTCATAATAAATTTATTTATAATAATGCCTAAAATAAATTATATTTCTGACAATAATAATTTAGAAGAAAAGAAAAAGAAGAAATCATTTAGGAATTGGCATTTATCATCAGTATTTATTTATTTAGTTCAAATTATTATGGCTGTTATAGGAATTATTTTAAATATTTAAATATTAATAAAGAAAAGGAAAATAATATGCATGATAATAATGATGAAATTAATTTTCAAATAAGAAAATTTCTTAAACAAGTTGGAGTTGGATCTCATCAAATAATAGAAAAAGAATTGATAGAAAAATCTGATTGTAAAGTTTCACTCAGTTTAGAAATAAACAATAAAGAGATTAAAAAATTTAAGACAACTATAAAAAAATAATAATATTAATTAACTAACTCATCTAAAATAGGACAATTAGGCTTATCGTTTCCAGGACATTTTTTAATCAGCCATTCTAAAGATTTTTCTAAATTTTTGAGTTCTTTTATTTGTTTCTTTAATTCTTCTCTTTTACGAATTGCGATTTTTCTAACTTCAGAACTTTTTCTTGTTTTATTATTAAATAAACTTATCAAAGAAGAACATTCGTCAATAGAAAAACCTAATTTTCTAGCTCTTGAAATAAATTTAAGCTTATCTAATGAATCATTATCATATTCTCTATAATTATTTGAGAGTCTATTAGATTTAATTAAGTTAAGTTCTTCATAGTACCTTATAGCTCTATTAGTAACTCCTGTTTTTGCAGCAACCTCACTAATTTTCATTATTTTCTCACAATCATTGACATTAACGTTAGGGTATACCTTATACCTAATTTATATTATTTAAAAGTAAAGATTAAAATGTATATGAAAATTATATTTATACTTATATTAATATGGAATAATATTTCTTTTGCACGTCCTGTGTCTTACCCAGAAGCTTGGACTTGGATGACAAAAAATGATAGTGAAATAAACTCTACACATATTCATTATTCTCCTACTTTCAAATATTCACTTGGATATAGGGCTGAATATTCTAAAAAAGAAAAATATAGTGTTCATACGCTACATTATAACCACCTAATAAAAAGGTGGAATAAAAAACATTCTCAAGCAAATTTTTATACAAAAAATGGAATAGGAATATTATATACTGATTTTGAAAATTATGAATCAAAAAAAAAATATGCTGGATATGTAGGAATTTCTGGTGACTGGGAAACTAGGAGATATTTTATCTCATATGAAAATAGATATTTGCACTCCGGAAAAACTAATAATTATTTTTCACAAAAAATAAAGGCAGGTATTGCCCCTTATCTCGGAGATTATGGTGACTTGCATACTTGGCTAATGTTGCAAATAGATAATATTCCAGAAAATTTTAATGCTATAACTTATAGCCCCTTACTCAGATTTTTTTACAATACACACCTAGTAGAAATAGGTGCTAATAATAATAATAAATTTTTATTTAATTGGACGATAAGATTTTAAATAAAGGAGAAGTAATATGAGTAAAATAAATATAATAATATTATTAATTATTATGATCATGACTAGTTTTCATACTTTTGCAGAAGATCATAACAATAAAGATAGCAATCAAGTTCCGCTGCAAGCAGGATATTTAGATCCCAATGGATTTTTAATGAAAGTAGACGTTGAAGGATTGGTATGTGATTTTTGTGCTAAAGCGATTGAAAAAGTTTTTATGAAAAGGGAAGAAGTTGTAGGAATAGCAGTTGACCTTGCAAAACAAAATGTAATTATTGCATTAAAAGAAAATATGAATATAGAAGATTATGAAATTGAAGAACTATTTCTTAATGCTGGTTACAATATTACACAAATAAATCGAAAAAAATTATAGAGATGAGACTAATATCAATAAAAAATATTGCCTTACCTTTAATTAGTCTATTTACAAGTTTTGGTACTTTGATATGTTGTGCTTTGCCTGCACTTTTAGTAAGTATAGGTGCTGGAGCAGTTCTTGCAGGTTTAGTATCTAATTTTCCTATATTACTTTTTTTGTCTAAATACAAAATATATGTATTTAGTAGCGCTGGCTTTCTAATATTAATAAGCGGTTATATATTATGGGTTACAAGAAATTCTCCATGTCCTATTGACCCAATAGCAGCAAAAATGTGCTCTAGATTAAGGGTTTTTAGTATATATATTTATGTACTTTCAGTTATGATATTTTTAATTGGTGCTATTTTTGCTTTTGTGGCACCTAGGCTTGTTTAACCTTCAATAATACCTTTATCCATTATTTTCGATTTGCAAAATCCAGTACTTACAAATCCTCCAGCATTGGTAAAAAGGGTGTCTACATAACCAGTGGTTCCTTCTTTTAGTATGTTTATAACAATGAAACCATTAGATAAATTATCTTGATAACCAATGTAAATATTTTTTTCTGGCCTAAAACGAGTTTCCGTAATTTTCATAACATAATTATTATCTGTGCTTCGAATCAGTGTCATTGAACCTAAATCAATAATAATTTTTACTTGTTTAAGAAAAGGCTTCTTATTTATATTATCTTCACATATTCCCATATAACAGTGTTCATACCAAGAAGAAATACAAGCAAATTTCATCATATTTTCTGCGAATGATTTGTGTGATAAAATTAAAATTATTATTACTATAAATATTTTAATACTTCTCAAAACTAACATATATTTTCCAATCAATAGAAGTATTAGTAGTCTTAATTAAATAGAGCAAAATTAATAGAAATCAAATTTATCAATTTTTAATTCTTATTTTAATTCGCATGACCATTTGCTAATATTTTTATTATTATCATGAAACTTTATTATTAACTCTCTTGCCTTTAAATCAAATATCATTTCTTTTTTATCTTTTTCGATGTTAAAAATAATTTTTACTTCTTGATTATGAGAGTCATAAATTACATATTCTGCTTCGGATTTTTGATTTGGTGTCAAAAATTTCCTCCAATGCTTATTTATTCTTTGAGAAATATTAAGAGGTTCTAAAGTATTTATTTTAAATACATCAATGCCATACTTACTATTACAAAGCCATATCTCAACTTTTGCTATAGCATTACTCGAAATTATAAATAACATCATAGCTAATAAAAATATTTTCATTTATATAAAATAACATACATATACTTATATGAAAAAGTAATACAGTTTATTAGATGCTACTTTAGTTAAATTAGTTTTTATGGAGAAACAATATGCAGTCGAATATATGGACTTTATTAACGGTCCTTTTACTACCTAATGGAGAAATAGATGGAAATCATTTAACTTATATATTTGATAGTAAAATGAAATGCGAGGAATACCTAATATCTAAATACCAAAATAGTAGAGACAATGGAAAAACAGTAGAAGTGAAATATAATTCTTCTAATGGCGTATATTTAATTTCCAAAGAGGGTAATAAAAAAAAATATTCTACTTGTAGATTATCTATCATTTGGAAATAATAATTGAAGGTAGAATTTTATTATCCTAAAAAATACTTCATTAATCCTTCAGCTATAAGAAAAATTCCTGTCGCTAAAAATATATAGGATAAAAAACCAGCTAGTATTTTTAATTTTTTCATAAATATATAATAGCATAAATATGAAGCAAAAAATATTTTACTCATGTGTTCAAATCACATATATTAATAAAACGTTAATTGGGAGGAATTAATATGAAAACTACAAATAAGAAAAATAAGAAAACACAATCCGAGTTACTTAAGGTATTAGATCAACCAATGATAAGCCAATTAAATGGAGGCAAGAATTCCGAAAAAGCTCACAAGGATTATTTATTAAAGAAAACAAAAGAGAAAAATACTTAATAATAATTATTTAAATTTTTAAAATTCTTCCTCGTGCTCTCTCAATCTAGGCATTTATTAAAAAAAAAGGCCCAAATTTTAGGGCCTTAAAA
>CETH01045873.1_pt1 | contig 30206 bp, 26 predicted proteins | sample 361461 | NCBI WGS metagenome assembly CETH01 (sample SAMEA2622695, study PRJEB7988) | marine metagenome | isolation source: saline water (ENVO:00002010), including
AAGGCATGTATAAAAAGAATATTCTTGCAATTCATTTAAATTCTCAAATATTTAAGGGCTTTTTCGCAATCTTATTTATCCTGACAGCATTAATTTTTTCATCAAGGCTTGTCGGTTATTTTGAGCAAGCTGCAGCAGGCAGCTTGAATCCAGATATTATCTTTTCTGTAATTTTTCTTAGATTGCCTGATTTTTTGGCACTATTAATACCTTTTGCATTTTTTTTGAGCCTCTTGCTTGTTATTTCAGAGCTCTATAACTCAAATGGAATCTATGCTTATTTTTCTGCTGGCGTTTCTAGGCGGCGACTGATTAAGCATATCACCCCATTTTTTTTAGTTACTATGGTTGCTTGCTCACTAACAAGTATTTATTTGGCGCCTTATGGAAAGGCTCTTTCTAAGGAACTAATAGCTGAGCAATCATATGAAGACAAACTTTCAATGCTCCAGCCTAATACATTGGTTAATCTTGATGAGGTTGGGAGTTATCTTTATTTTGAGTCCTATGATGGCGATCGAATGACAGGAGTAACATTTTTTGTTCAAGAAGATCCTGTTTTATCAATTATTAAAGCTAAGGAGCTTGAAATTTCTAATGATGATAACAAAATGATCTTAAATTTTAAGAATGGATCTATATATCCAAACTTAAATAGCTCCAATCAAATAGATGCCTCTTTTAAAGATTTAACTCACTCTATTGAGATTGGGCTAGCAACTAGCAATCCTCTAAGTCTCACTAAATTGCTTGATTATAAAAACCAATCAAATTTTATTCAAAATCAATGGAATGCCAGCATACCAATTATGCTCATAGCCTTATTGATACTTAGTTTTGTCTTTGGCAAAGAAAACCCTAGATCAGGCAGGGAAGGTAGCCTCGTTACGGGAGTCTTAATTTATATATTTTATTTAAGTGTTTTGGTGGCTTTCAGAGAAAGCTATACAGGTGACTTAAATCTCTTTTATCACTTCCTATGGCCTGTGCATTTAGTGTTTTTATTTTTTGGAACTCTGCTCTTCTGGCTTGATGGAAGAATTGCATTTAGAAATCTCTTTTCTAGCTCAAGAATAAAAATAGTTTTGATTATCTTTTTAATATTTTTTCTTTTAGTTTGGCTAAGCTCGTGATTAAAGATATTTTTAATACCTATTCAATACACCTAATAAAAAGAAGTTTTATTATTTCAGCCTTAGTATGGGTGATAATGTTATTTCTTGATTTCTCGGTGACTTTAGTCATGGAGCTTGAGAATCTGTCAATAAATCAAACTCTTTCCGTAACATTTAATACTGTTCTCTATGAACAATTACATAAAGGGATGCAGTACCTTGAGAGCTCAATGCTGATCGGCACATTGATTGCACTTTCGATATTTAATCAACAGGGTAATTTAGTCTTATTGCGATCAGCAGGGTTTTCACCATTAAAAATTGTATTAGTATCAGGATTGGGCCCAATTATATTGTCATTGGCATTAATCTTTTTTGATGAAACGCTATTTTTAGATCTATCAAAAAAATCTAATACTCTTAATCAACCCATTCAATCTGCTGAAGTCATCCAATGGGAGATGGCAGACAAAAATTTAATTGGCTTACGTCGCTTAAATGATAAGCAGGTTCAGGCAATTCAAATTATAGAATTTAATGATCAGCAAAGAGTGACCTCATTTGCTAATTATGAAGAAGGCAGATTGGAGAATGGTCAATTATTTATTGAAGATACAGCCACTCAACAGGCTATAAAATTTTCTGCATCATTTCTGCTAACAAATAATGCATTAGAAAATTTTTCTTTTTTTTCATTACTGGATATTAAAAAAATGTATCTGCCTCGTAAAGATATACAAAAAATTGATACATTAATATATGCAAGAGCACTGTTACCAGTTTCAATTCTTGCAATAATCTTTTTAGCAGGCAGCCTCATGTTTAATAATCCTCGCTCAGGAGGGGTAGGTAGACAAATAATAATAGGTATTTCGCTTGGACTTATATATGATTTAATGAAAGATTTAAGCGTTGCATCATTCCTCACTTATCAGTGGCCGATAATTATTGCGCACCTTTTACCAATTATTTTTTTAGTTGGAATTGGAACCTATAAGTTTCAAAGAATCTAGTTAAATTTTTTCTAATTTGGTTTTTGAAAGAATATCATTTACTGCAAGTTTTTTTGAATCTGCATAAATTAGAAATAAAGGCATACCCAGCAGTGCAAGCATTCCACAGTTTACTAAATATCTCAGAAAGGTTTGTTTTAGGGAGATTCGATCATTATTTTCATCTGTATTAACAATTTTATATTTCCAAACTTGCATTCCAAGCGTTTGTCCATTCTTCATCCAAAAAAATGCAAAAAAGGCCCATCCACTAAGAAATACCAATAAACTTCCAAGCACTGGATTGAGTATTTCCCCGCCATTCAACCATAGGGCTAGCGAACCTACTAGAAACCAAACTCCAAGCAGTAAAAAGAAGTCATAGATTGAAGCTATGATTCGTAGAAAGGGTCCAACGTAAGGTGTTTTTTCCATTAGTTTGATATAGTATCTCCATAAATCATAACTCAAATAATATGAATACAAGTAATACTTTTTTTGGGCATCCTATTGGATTAAGAACACTATTTTTGACTGAAATGTGGGAGCGCATGTCTTATTATGGAATGCGGGCTTTATTAGTTTTATACATGACAGGCGCAGTTACTGGCTTTAATCCTGGCCTAGGCTGGTCGCAAATTGAGTCCCAAGCAATTTATGGTATTTATTCTGGGATGGTCTATTTTATGGTCGTTCCAGGAGGGTGGATTGCAGACAACATTTTAGGGCATCAAAAAGCTGTATTAATAGGTGCCCTCATTATTGCCTTGGGTCATTTTACTTTAGCCATTCCTATTGAGCAGACATTTTTCTTGGGTTTGATTTTTGTTGTACTAGGCACTGGTCTTCTTAAGGGAAATATTTCAACCATTGTTGGTCAGTTATATGAGGGCCAAGATGACAAGAGAGATTCTGGCTACACAATTTTTTATATGTCTATCAATATAGGCTCAACACTTGGATTTTTGATTTGCTCATATTTAGGTGAAAAAATTGGATGGCATTGGGGATTTGGTGCTGCTGGGATAGGGATGACTTTTGGTGTAATTCAATATATCAAACACAGACATCTATTGGGTGATGCTGGTATGCATCCTAACGAAATGTCAGATGATAAGCGCAAAAAGCTTACTAACTATTTAAAAGTATCGCTTGTCGGAATGTTTATGGTTATAGGAGCCGGCCTCCTTGGTTTCTTTACTATTGATCCAAGATTTTTTGCTGAACAATTTGCATATTTTCTTACAATTATTGCTGGTTTGTATTTTATTTATTTGTTTATTTTTGCAGGACTAAATGCTGCTGAAAGAAAAAATTTAATTCTCTTATTTTTACTCTTTATCGGGGCTGCTGCTTTTTGGTCAGGTTTTGATCAATCAGCAGGCTCATTAAATATTTTTGCAAGAGACTATACAGATTTATCAATCGCAGGATATGAAATTCCTGTTGGATGGCTGCAGTTTGCAAATCCTGTAATTGTTGTTTTATTTGCCCCAATCTTTGCAGGGATTTGGGCACAATTAGCTAGAAAAAATTTAGATCCGTCATTACCAATAAAATTTGCAATTGGACTTTTGTTTATGGCATTGAGCTTTCTTGTAATGATTGTTGCTGTAAACATCGCTCTTGAATCATCTCCTGTAGGCATGCAATGGCTGTTATTAACGTATTTGTTTCAAACTTGGGGTGAATTAGCCTTATCACCAATTGGCTTATCAGCATTTTCTCGCTATGGCCCTAAGCGTTACATGGGTCAGATGTTTGGTTTATGGTTCTTGGCAAGTGCAATTGGAGGAGTTCTTGCAGGATTGCTTGGAGGAGAGGCCTTGGATGGTGGGCTTGAGACTATATCACCAGTTTTTGAATTTATGATCCAATATTATCTGGCCATTGCTATTGCGTTGATTGCGTTATCTTTTGTTATTAAAACAGCAAAAGATTAAATTTTTTTAGCCTGCTTGATTATTAGTTTCAATAAGAATCTGTTGATAAATCTCTTGCAGCAATGCCAAGTCTGCTAAAGAGATTTTTTCATCTATCTTGTGAATGGTTTGATTTCTTGGCCCTAGCTCAATAACCTCTGAGCCCGATGGAGAAACCCATCTCCCATCAGATGTCCCTCCGCCATTATCAATTATTGCCTCTTTGCCATTTATCATTTTTAAAGCCGTTTGAATAATAGAAAGCAGCTCAGTTTTTTTGGTTAAATAAGGCTGAGCATTTAAAGTCCAATCTATTTCAAATGAACATTTTGATTTTTCTAAAATTTGAATAAATCTGTCTTTGATTGATTCCTGACTCGATTCTGGAGAAAACCTAAAGTTAAATAGCATGTTTAAATGCCCTGGAACAACATTTGTAGCTCCTGTTCCAGAATCAATATTTGAAATTTGAAATGATGTTGAATCGAAATGTTCATTGCCTTCATCCCAAATAATTTGGTTGAGTTCATTGATAATAGGTCCTACCTCTAAAATAGGGCTTAAAACTTTTTGAGGGTATGCAACATGACCCTGTTTACCAATTAATTTAAGCCTTCCACTTAAAGATCCTCTGCGGCCGACTCTTAAGACATCTCCAACACTATCAGATGAGCTAGCCTCACCAACTAAGCAGTAATCAATAAACTGATTTTGCTTGATAAGAGAGTCCATTAAGGTATTGATTTTTCCATCAGCTGGCTCACCTTCTTCGTTACTAGTTAACATTATCCATATTTGAAAATTAGGTGTTGGGTTATCAGATAAAAAATTTTTTACTGATTGGACAAAGGCAGCAACACTGCCTTTCATATCTGCTGCCCCTCTACCTATCAACTCTCCATCAATAATATTTGCCTCAAAAGGATGTGAAGTCCATTCTTCTTCTGGACCAGAGGGCACAACATCAGTATGTCCAAGATAGCAAAACACTTTTCCTGAATCGCCATACTTTGCTAATAGCGTCTCACAATTCAACTCTGGAATTTTCTCTATTTGAAAGCCTAAAGGGCTTAACTCTGCTTCTATAAGTTCAAAGCAACCCCCATCTTTTGGAGAGATAGATTTAATCTTAATGAGAGATTGAGCTAGCTCTAGAGCAGACATATATTTTAGTTTTTATGAAGAGTTTGGTTTAATGCTACTGATTTAGAGTTAATTCTTGCTTCAATAGCTCCACTCTGAGAGTTTCTAATAAATAATAAATTATCTTGTCCTGCAAGCTCTGATGCCTTAACAATAGTCCCACTCTCATTATCAGAATTATAAGTTGTAATTTTTGATCCACCTGTCAAATAGAGGCCTGCTTCAACAATACAATTGTCACCTATTGGAATTCCTAATCCAGAATTTGCCCCAAGGAGACAATTTTCACCAATGGATATCTTTACATTGTTACCTCCTGAGAGAGTTCCCATTGTGCTGCAGCCACCTCCCAAATCTGAGTTTTTGCCAACCACAACCCCTGCAGAGATTCTTCCTTCTATCATTGCTGAACCAAGTGTCCCTGCATTGAAATTTACAAAACCTTCATGCATAACCGTTGTTCCTTCACTTAAGTATGCTCCAAGCCTGACTCTGCTTGCATCTGCGATACGAACTCCTGGAGGAATAATATAGTCAGTTAAGCATGGAAATTTGTCGATCGATTTAATTTCAATCAGCTGATTGTTTTTTTTTGCAGAAAGAATTTTTTCTTCAATCCCATCTAGCTCCATTGGTCCCTGGTTAGTCCATGCTAAATTTAAAAGAGAATTAAAAAGGTTATCAAGATTTAATGAATTGGGTAAAAAGTGCTTATATGAAATTAGATGCAGCTTTAAATATGCTTCTTCAATGCTTTCAATTGGATGGTTATCTAAAATTCTGCATAAGACTAAAGTTTTACTTTTATCAAGATTACTTATGGCTATTTTTAATTTTTCATCTTGCAGATTAAGCTGAGCAACATCTTTTATTTCAGTCACATTTTGATTCATTAAGGCATCCCACTTCTCATACATTAGGCTAATTTGATCTTCACCATTTTTGAAGCTAATGCAAGGATAAAAGGCATCCAATATTTTGCCTGAGGTACCTGTGGTAGCAATACCAAGGCCAATTAAAGGGAAGTTATTCATATGCTTATTATAGGCAGTCTTAATATTAATTGCAGAGCTTAAAGGTTCTTTAGCTTCTTTTGTAACTGATTAGTTTTGTTTTGAGAAATGCATAATTTAGTTTTCTCATCAATTACAGTGAAATTATCCTCCACTTTTTCTCCAAGAGTTGTAATTCTTGCTGAGTCAATGCTGACACCATGATCCAAAAATATGTTTGCAACTTTGGAGAGCAAATTTGGTTGATCTAAGGTTTCTATAGTTATCAAACTAACATCTCTCTTTTTTGAAGGAGAAATGGTTACTCTGGTAGGATATTCGAAAACTTTTTTATGTGCTGCTTTTGATTTTGCAGTTGCTTTAAAATTCTCTGAAGATATTGCTTTAATGATTTTTTGTTCAATGTTTTGAATATCCCTTTGGATTAAATTGCCTCCAAGGATTTTATGCTTACAAATAAAAGTATTCATTGCATATTGCCCATCTTTGGTTGTATGAATATCTGAATCAATGGTTTCTAATGAGAGCTGTTCAAAGCTTCGAACAGTTTTTAGAAATAAACCTGCTTGATTGGGCGTAAAGATAAATATTTCAATAAGATTTTTTCTAGTACTTACAAAGACTGATGTTTTTCCTTTAGATGTAGCCACAGTCTTCGCTTGGTTTGTAAGTTGCGCCAGTTGATACTTAGAAAAATAAGTATCAGGTAACTGCCCCCATACTTTATTCAATAAATCATGTTCTTGCTTGATTGTATTTGCTGAAGCAGCTTTTCTTTCATTAACAATTGATTGATTGGATTGCACTTCTTCAAGATTCAACTTTCTCCTGGATGACATGAAAAGTTGCTTCAATAAATCATGCTTCCATGAGTTCCATAGAGTTGGATTAGTGCCTCTTATATCATTGATGGTTAGCATGTAGATATAATTCAGTTTTTCGATTGTATTTACATTTTTAGTAAAATTGATGATTGTTTCAGGATCATGCACATCAGTCTTTTGTGATATAGATGACATTATGAGATGGTTTTTTACAAGCCAACATAATAGCTCGGTATCATGAATGGAAAAATTTAACCTTTTACAGAATCTCTCAACTATCTTTTCCCCTATCTCAGAATGATCTCCACCTTTGCCTTTTCCAAGATCATGAAAAATTCCCGCAAGATATAAAAGCTCAATCTTTGGTAGTTTATTAATAATCTCATGTTCAATTTGCATAGATTGATCCACTTTTCCAATTTGCATTTGCCTTATGTTTCTCACTACCTTGAAAGTATGCTCATCAACTGTGTATACATGAAACATATCAAACTGCATTTGACCTTCAATTTCTCCAAATTCAGGGATCAGCAACCTCATTAAGCCTAGTTGCTTAAGTTTTTTGAGTATGGTGGAAAGATTTGTAGTGGATTTTAGTATTTGGAGAAATTGAGATCCTGCTGCAGGTAATAAAAAATACTTAGGATCAATCTTGGACAAAGATCCTTGTATTTTTCTGATGGATTTAAAATCAAGACCATTAATTTTTTTTAGTTTTCCAACTTGGATCAAGCTATCTAAAATTAATTCAGGCCTCTTGGAGAGATCAATGCTATCTGAAATCCCAAGTCGATCTTTAAAAATATAGTAATTTTTTATGTAAGGCCTCTTGAGTGTAGTTAATTGATCATCGTATGCCTGAAAAACAAGTTCGTTAAAATCTGATAGGTTGGAAGCATGCAAGAAAAATGTTCTCATGAATTTCTCAACCGCAGTAGATTTTTTAGAGGCTTTAAGTTTAGCTTTTTTGGCAAGCTGCAGTTGATTCTCAAAGCTAATCCGATTTGCGCTACTTTCGAGGTTAATAAAAAATCTTAGAGTTTTAATGTGTGCGTATGATTCATTGATGCTGGCTATCTCTTTTTTTGAGAACATTTTTCCCGTTACACAATCTTGTAATTGTTTGATTTCGAAGCAATGCTCCAGTATCCAAAAAGCAGTTTGAAAATCTCGCAAGCAACCTGGAGACTCTTTGAGATCCGGTTCAAGGCTGAATTCAGTTGAATCAAAAGATTTAAATCTTTGATTTTGCTCAATTTGCTTAGCCTTAAAGAATTTAGTCTTATTCCATTTTTTTGAAACCCTCTTTAAGTCATCATTTAAGCTAGCGATTTTATCTTTTTTGCAGAAAATAATTCTATAAGAAAGATAGGAAGTGAATTCTTTTAGATCAGATTTAGTGATATTTTCTATATCTTTTATAGTTCGAACTGAATGCCCAACTTTTACCTTGAGAGTCCAAAGCCATCCAATAAAATCTATGATTTCTTCAATCTTTTTTGTCTTTGCATGCAATTGAATAATGGAGAGATCTATGTCGGAGGATGGAAATAGCTCTTTTCTTCCATATCCTCCAAGTGCAACTAAGGCAAAATCTGTTTCAAGCTCTCTTCGTGTGAACTCTTTTCTAATAATTTCATCAAATTTATTTGACCTCTTTCTAAGATAGGACTGAATCAGTTCAGGTTTTTGGAATACACTGTGAAAATTTTTTTTAAAGTCAATATTGATGCTTTCTAATGATTTACTCAAAAGGATTCTTCACTGCGCTTTGTTAGAACCTCTACGCCAGATGCAGTAACCGCAAGAGTATGCTCCCATTGAGCAGAATTTCTACCATCTTTTGTTTCTACAGTCCATCCATCACTTAAGAGTTTGGTGTATTTTGATCCCTGATTGATCATAGGCTCAACGGTAAAACACATACCTTCTTTGATTTCGAGACCTCTACCAGTTTTGCCATAATGGAGCACCTGCGGTTCTTCATGATACACCTGCCCAATGCCATGACCACAATAGTCTTCCACAACTGAGTAATGATTTTTCTCTGCATGCTCTTGGATAACAGCGCCTATATCACCTAGATGAGCTCCTGGTTTGACAACTTCTATTGCTCTGTACAAACACTCTTGAGTAACTTTAACGAGTCTTTCATTGTGGGGTTGAGTCTTGCCAACCAAGAACATTTTTGATGTATCACCATGCCATCCATCGCGAATGACAGTTACATCTATGTTTAAAATATCTCCATCCTTAAGTATTTTTTTATCGGAGGGAATTCCATGGCAGATGACTTGATTAACACTTGAGCAAATTGTTTTCTCAAAACCATTGTAGCCAACATTCGCAGGAATGGCTTTTTGTTCATTCACGATAAAGTGATAACACCTTTTATCCAGCTCTTCAGTGCTCACTCCAGGTACCACATACGGGGTAATCATTTCTAAAACTTCAGCAGCCAATTGGCCAGCAACTCTCATCTGAGATATTTGATCTTGATTTTTTAAATTTATCTTCATTTTTTTTAAAAATTTAATGGACGTTGAGGACTTATCAATATAAAGTACCCTTTTAATGCCAGCGCACAATTTTAGCTCATTAAATCCCCAACTTTCACAATTTTTTGCTATCTTTTTTACCTTTTTTGAGGGAGATCGTTAATGTCCTTTCCGGCTATTTTAGTTCTTGAAGATGGTTCAATTATTGAAGGCATAGGATTTGGTGCTAAAGAGCCATCAGTAGGTGAAATTGTTTTTAATACTTCTATATCAGGCTATCAAGAAATTATCACCGATCCATCATATGCTAAACAAATCATAGCTTTTACGCATCCACACATTGGAAATACGGGTATTAATGATGAGGATAATGAATCTGATAGCATTTTCGCTTCAGGAGTCGTGATTAAAGATTTGCCAAAACATTATAGTAATTGGCGCGCAACACAATCTCTAGAAAGTTTCTTGGAATCTAAGAATACAATTGGCATTTCTAATATCGATACCAGAGCATTAACAGCTAAGTTAAGAGATCAAGGGGCACTTAGAGCATGTATTGCTCCTGGCGATAAGGATTCTATATCAATAGCTAATGAAGCTATAAATAAATTTAGTGGATTGGAGGGCCTCGACCTTGCAAAGGAAGTTTCAACTCAAAATGCTTTTTCTTGGGATGAGGGTACTTGGCCAAATTACCAAGAGGTTAAAAATGACAAATTAATTGTTGCAGTTGATTTTGGAGTTAAGAAAAATATTTTAAGACTCCTTAGAAAATATGTGGGAAAAGTAAAGGTTGTAAATGCTCAGATTAGTTTTGATGAGCTAAAGCAGCTTAAACCGGATGGGGTTTTTTTATCCAATGGGCCTGGAGATCCTGAACCTTGTGATTATGCAATCGAATTAATTCAGCAACTTCTTAATATTAAAATACCAATTTTTGGTATATGTTTAGGTCATCAACTCCTTGCTCTTTCAGGTGGATGCAAAACATATAAGATGAAATTTGGTCATCATGGCGCCAATCATCCCGTGCAAGACCTTGCTACTAAGATTGTTTACATTACAAGTCAAAATCATGGTTTCGCAGTTGAGTTATCTAGCCTGCCTAGCAATATTGAACCTACTCATGTTTCACTATTTGATAAAAGCTTACAAGGCATAGCATTCAAAGACAAACCTGCTTTTAGTTTTCAAGGTCATCCGGAGGCAAGTCCTGGGCCGCATGAGCTAGAAGAGCTATTTACAAAATTTAATTTAATGATTGAGAGTAATGCCAAAAAGAACTGATATTAAATCTGTCTTGATTATTGGTGCTGGGCCGATAATTATAGGTCAAGCGTGCGAGTTTGATTATTCAGGCGCTCAAGCTTGCAAAGCACTTAAAGCTGAAGGTTTTAGAGTCATCTTGGTGAATTCTAACCCTGCCACAATAATGACCGATCCTCTTCTTGCAGATGCTACATATATTGAACCCATTCATTGGAAATCAATTGAAAAAATAATTCATAAAGAGCGCCCAGATGCTTTGCTTCCAACTATGGGTGGACAAACAGGCCTCAATACCGCACTAACATTGGCAAAAGAAGGGGTATTAAAAAAATATAATGTTGAGCTTATAGGGGCCTCAAGAGAAGCTATTGATAAGGCAGAAGACAGAGAGCTATTTGATAAAACTATGAAAGGTATTGGGATTGAGACACCAAGATCTGGCATTGCACATTCCATGGACGAAGCTTTAACTGTTCAAAAAAACCTTGGTTTCCCATGCATTATACGTCCTTCTTTTACTTTGGGTGGCTCAGGGGGAGGGGTTGCGTATAACATTCAGGAATTTAAAGAAATTTGTGAAAAGGGACTAGATTTATCTCCGACAACTGAACTTTTAATTGATGAATCTTTGCTAGGTTGGAAAGAATATGAGTTGGAGGTTGTAAGGGATAAAAATGACAATTGCATCATTATATGCTCTATAGAAAATCTCGATCCAATGGGTGTTCACACCGGTGATTCGATCACAGTTGCCCCGGCGCAGACATTAACTGATAAGGAATATCAAATTTTACGCGATCAATCCTTCAAAATTTTAAGAGAAATAGGAGTTGAGACCGGTGGAAGCAATGTTCAATTTGGTATAAACCCTGAAAATGGACGAGTGGTTGTGATTGAAATGAATCCCAGGGTAAGTCGATCATCAGCTTTAGCTTCCAAAGCAACAGGTTTTCCAATTGCAAAAGTTGCTGCGTTATTATCTGTTGGATTTACATTGGACGAACTTCAGAATGATATTACTAATGGTTTAACGCCTGCATCTTTCGAACCTTCTATAGATTATATCGTAACAAAAATTCCAAAGTTTGCTTTTGAAAAGTTTCCTCAGGCAGATGACAGGCTCACTACTCAAATGAAGTCTGTTGGCGAGGTAATGGGTATAGGGCGAACTTTTCAAGAATCTCTTCAAAAAGCAATACAGAGTCTTGAAGAAGATTTAGATGGCTTCGAAAGCATTTTAGATAATTCTTCTAATCAAAATGATACCCTGCGCTACCAATTGACTTTTCCTGGTTCTAAAAGAATTTTATATGTTGCAGAGGCTATCAGATTGGGTTGGGATGCAGAGCAAATAAATCAATACACCGGAATAGATTTATGGTTTTTATATCAAATCATCGATCTTATTGATGAAGAAAATGTCCTGCAGGATACAAAACTTCAGGAAATAGATTTAGAAAAAATGCTTAATTTTAAGCAAAAAGGTTTTTCTGATAAGAGAATTGCTAAATTAACTAGATCAACCTTCCAAGACGTAAGAAACTTAAGAAAAAAACTTGGCGTTATTCCTACTTTTAAGAGAGTTGATACATGTGCTGCTGAATTTGCTACTGAAACCGCATATATGTATTCATCTTATGAAGGTGAGTGCGAATCTCGTCCCACTACCAATAAAAAAGTTATTGTCTTAGGAAGTGGTCCAAACAGGATTGGACAGGGTATAGAGTTTGACTATTGTTGTGTTCATGCTTCTTTTGCTCTTCAGGAAGAGGGCTATGAATCTATTATGATTAACTGCAATCCTGAAACTGTTTCTACAGATTATGATACCTCCAACAGGCTATATTTTGAGCCAATTACAGAAGAAAAAGTCTTAGATATTATTGATCTGGAAAAACCGGAGGGAGTCATCATTCAGTTTGGCGGTCAAACACCTCTAAAACTTTCCGAAGTCTTGTTGTCCAACAATGTAAGAATTCTTGGTACAGATGTAGATGCCATTGATAGATCAGAGGACAGAGAAAGATTTCAATCCCTTGCGCATCAACTCAATCTCAAACAGCCACCTAATCGAACAGTGAAAAACCTTCAAGAAGCTATCTTTGCATCAGCGGAAATTGGATTCCCACTTGTTGTTAGACCTTCCTATGTTCTCGGGGGAAGAGCAATGGAGCTTGTTCATAATCAAATAGAGCTTGAGAAGTATTTACAAGAAGCTGTTGAAGTTTCTGATCAAAAACCAATTCTCCTCGATGGTTATTTAACTGATGCAATTGAAGTTGATGTAGATGTCATTTCAGATGGAAAAGATATTGAGATTGGTGGTATTTTACAGCACATTGAACAAGCTGGAATTCATTCAGGTGATTCAGCATGCTCCTTGCCACCATATAGCCTTTCAGACCAAGTGATTGATGAAATTGAAAAACAAGCAAATGAGATTGCTTCAGAGTTAAATGTTATTGGGTTGATGAACATTCAATTTGCTGTTCAAGATGAAAGTGTTTTTATAATTGAAGTGAATCCAAGAGCCTCAAGGACTGTTCCATTTATTTCAAAGTGTTTGGGTGAGTCGCTAGTAAAATTTGCAACGAAAACCATGGTTGGAAAAACATTAAAAGATATAGGCTTTTGTAATTCTCTACCTAAGAATTATTTTTTTGTAAAAGAAGCTGTTTTGCCTTTTGACAAATTTCCTGCAGTCGATCCAATTCTTGGCCCAGAAATGAAATCTACTGGCGAAGTCATGGGCATAGGATCTACCTTTGGAGAGGCATATGCAAAAGCTCAAAGAGCGGCAAATAAAATTTTTCCTATGTCTGGCTCTGCATTTATTAGCGTAAAAGAATCAGATAAAAAGTATCTTTCAAAGTTAATACCTCTCCTTGTTGAGCACAAATTTTCATTGGTAGCCACAAAAGGAACTGGTGAAGCAATCAGGAATCTAGGCTTTCAAGCAAAAATAATTAATAAGGTTTCAGAAGGTCGACCTCATGTAGTTGATGAGTTGGTTAATGATTCTATAAACCTTTTGATAAATACCACTGAAGGCAGGCAATCAATTGAAGAGTCTGGCCTAATCAGAAGAACTGCATTGCAAAAAAAGCTTTTTTGCGTAACTACTATTTTTGGTGCCTTTGCTGTCTTAGAAGCAATGAGCACTGATTCAGATGAATGGATTTATAATTCTCTACAAGAAATAAATTAATTTCTTTCATTTGATATAATCCACATATGGATAAACTCCCAATAACCAAAGCTGGAGAGCAAGAGCTTGAAGAAAGGCTGCGTCAGCTGAAGACAAGAGATAGGCCTGATATATCTCAGGCTATTGCTGAAGCTCGTGCTCACGGAGACCTTAAGGAAAACGCTGAGTATCATGCCGCAAAAGAACAACAGGGTTTTATTGAAGCAAAAATACAAGAAATAGAGCACGCACTTGCTAATGCTCAGGTTATTGACGTACGAGAGATTCCAGAGACTGGCAGGGTTGTGTTTGGTGCAACAATAGATTTGTATGATATTACGAATGACAAGTCCATTACTTATAAAATTGTTGGTAATTTAGAATCTAATCCTGAAGCAGGATTGATATCAATTCAAACACCAATTGCTCAAGGTTTGTTGGGAAAAAATGTTGGTGATGAGGTCTCCATATCTACTCCATCAGGAACCATTGATCTTAAAATTGAAAAAGTTCAACATTTATAAAATTTATGCATACTGATTCATGGACATTAAAGGCAAAAAAGCTTGGCTTTCGCTCTCGTGCAGTTTTTAAATTAGAAGAAATCTTAATAAAAACTAAATCCCTTAGGAATAATAGCTTTGTTCTAGACATTGGTTCTGCACCAGGGGGTTGGTCTGAGCTTATAAAAACTATGACTCCCTCATCATATCTCTATGCAATTGATCTTCTGCCAATGGATCCAATTAATGGCGTAATGTTCTTTCAAGAAGATATTATGAATATTGATGAAATCAAGGAAATTTCCTTGCTAAAATCAAAATTTAACCTTGTTATTTCAGATTTGGCCCCCAATTTAACTGGTATAAGAGACGTTGATGAAGAAAATATATTTGAATTAAATATTATTACCCTTAAAACAGCTAAGAGTTATCTAAGTAAGAGTAATGGGTCTTTTATCATCAAAACGTTTCAGAATAGTTTATTAAAAGAATTAAGGACAGAAATGGAAAAGAGCTTTCATTTAGTCCAAACTTATAAACCTGCTGCTTCAAAGAGTAAGTCAGGAGAAATTTATTTATATGGAGAAAGGCCGTTATGAATTCAGTTTTTAAAAATGCATTAGTTTGGGTTTTATTAGGGTCTGCTTTAATATTTATTTTTAATAATGTTGAGAATGCATCTTCCTTAAAAAGGGAAATGATTTCATATAGTCAGTTTAAACAAGAGGTTCTTTCAGATCGAATTGCAAAGGTAACCTACAAGGGTGATCAGATGACTATTTTCGGCGAGCGTCTTGACGGCACTAGATTCGAAACTCGTCATCCAATATATAAAAGAGATGAGTCTGTTGATAATGCAATAGAAGAGCATGGAGTCATAACTGTTTTTGAAAGTGTTGAACAGCCTTCATTATGGTCGCAACTTTTGGTGGGAGCTTTCCCGATTCTATTGCTCTTAGGCATATTCTTCTTTTTTATGCGACAAATGCAAGGTGGCATGTCGGGCAGAGGTGGGCCTATGGCATTTGGCAAGAGCAAAGCAAAATTAATGGAGGGTGGAAAAGTTACAACCACCTTTGAAGACGTTGCTGGGTGTGAAGAGGCCAAACAAGATGTTCAAGAGCTAGTAGATTTTTTAAGAGATCCAACGAAGTTTCAAAAATTAGGTGGCAAAATTCCCAGAGGTGTTTTAATGGTAGGCCCTCCTGGAACCGGTAAGACGCTCTTAGCAAGAGCTATTGCTGGAGAAGCCAAAGTTCCATTCTTCTCGATATCTGGCTCAGATTTTGTTGAAATGTTTGTTGGTGTAGGTGCATCTAGAGTCAGAGATATGTTTGAGCAGGCTCAGAAAAATTCACCATGCATTGTGTTTATTGATGAAATTGATGCAGTTGGGCGTCACAGAGGCGCAGGCATGGGCGGGGGTCATGATGAAAGAGAGCAAACACTAAATCAATTGCTTGTTGAAATGGATGGTTTCGATGGAAATGAAGGCGTGATTGTTGTTGCGGCTACTAACAGACCTGATGTGCTAGATCCTGCGCTTTTAAGGCCAGGGCGTTTTGACAGACAGGTAGTAGTTGATTTGCCTGATTTAAGAGGTAGAGAGCAAATCCTCAAAGTTCATATGAAAAAAATTCCACTTTCCAAGGATGTCGATGCATTAGTTATAGCACGAGGAACACCGGGTTTCTCTGGAGCAGATCTAGCAAATCTAATCAATGAAGCTGCTTTATTTGCTGCAAGATATGGCGATAAGAAAGTTGATCAAAATCATTTAGACTTAGCCAAGGATAAAATTATGATGGGTCCAGAGCGCAAATCAATGATCATGACCGAGGAGCAAAAACGAATTACTGCATATCATGAAGCCGGTCATGCAATAGTTGGACGCTTAAGTCCGGATCATGATCCTGTCTATAAAGTAACTATCATCCCCAGAGGAAGAGCTCTTGGGGTAACAATGTTTTTACCCGAAGAAGATAGATACATGCAAAGCAAGCAATATCTTCATAGCAGGATTGCTGCACTTTTTGGAGGTAGAATTGCTGAAGAAATTATCAATGGAAAAGACGGAATTACAACTGGCGCGTCTAATGATATTGAAGTAGCGACTGGAATTGCAACAAATATGGTTACCAAATGGGGGTTATCTGATTTGGGTCCATTAAAATATGGTGAAGATGATTCAAGTCCATTTTTAGGAAGATCTGCATCCATGGCTCCAAAAGGCATTGGAGGAGAAACATCCAATAGCATTGATTTAGAGGTAAAGAAAATAATAGATACTAATTATAAAAAAGCCACTAAGCTACTTAAGGACAATCTTGATAAATTACACATGATGGCAGAATCACTTCTTACTTATGAGACCATTGATGCAGATCAGATTGATGACATTATGGCTGGGGCCAAACCAAGAGCTCCAAAAGATTGGGATGAGCCAAAAACTCCTAAGAGCAAAACTTCTAAAAAAACTTCCATAAAGGGTCCCGCAGAAGAGTTATAATCTTTTTCCATGACTATAAAATTTGGTACTGACGGGATTCGTGGACCAGTTGAATCTAAAATTACTCCAGAAGTTTGTCTCAGAATAGGTCATGCAGCTGGAGTAGTTTTAAAAGAGATGGGCTGGGAGACAGTTCTTATTGGTAAGGATACTCGTGTTTCAGGTTACATGCTTGAATCAGCTCTTCAGGCTGGATTTATAGCTGCAGGTGTAAATGTAAGATTGCTTGGTCCATTGCCAACCCCAGGAGTTGCCTATCTCACGAGATCATTAAGAAACCAATTTGGGCTTGTGATTAGTGCTTCTCACAATAATTACCTAGATAATGGAATTAAATTATTTGCTGGAACTGGTGAAAAAATTTCGAAAGACGCAGAGAAAAAAATAGAGAAGTTGCTAGCTGGAGATTTAAAGCCTGTTAAAACTGCTGAATTAGGAAAAGCCCAAAGATTTGATGAATCTGGAGATCGATACATTGAGTTTTGCAAATCAACCGTTCCTCCCGATGTTTCATTTGAATCATTAAGAGTAGTTTTAGATTGTGCAAACGGTGCCTGTTACAAAGTTAGCCCCTCAATTCTGAGAGAGTTGGGAGCTGAAGTTATTTCAATAGGCACAAAACCAGATGGATATAATATTAATCATGAATGCGGTTCTACCCACCCAGAAAGAGTTCAAGAGGAAGTTATTAAACAAAGAGCAGATTTTGGTATTGCACTTGATGGAGATGGGGATCGTGTTGTCCTAATTGATAGGAATGGCAATATTTTGGACGGTGACGATATTATGTACATCCTTGCTTACGCTAACCCAAACAGAACTGGACCATGGTCTGGAATAGTTGGAACAGCTATGAGCAATCTAGGCTTTGAAGAGGGCGTAAAAAAATTAGGATATAAGTTTAAGAGAGCTGAAGTTGGCGACAAGCATGTAAGCCAACTATTACAAAAAGAAGGTTGGATGTTAGGGGGAGAACCCTCAGGTCATATTATTTGTAGAGATTTGGTCAGCACTGGGGACGGCACAATCGCAGCATTAAAGGTAATATCTTCATTATTAATTTTAGAAAAAGACCCTGAAGATATATTGCGCAACTATACAAAGATGCCTCAAGTCAATATAAATGTGGAAGTAGATAATAAAGATATTCTTTCAGATTCTGATATTCAGAAAAAAATAAAAGAAATTGAATCAGATCTTACAGTTGGGAGAGTTCTCGTTCGACCCTCAGGAACAGAAAGTAAGATAAGGGTTATGGTTGAGTCAGATGATGAAGTTACCGCAACAAAATATGCAAAAGATATTGCAGCAATGTTCAAAAAATAACCTATGTCACTCTGCATAGTAGCTAACTGGAAACTTAATGGTTCTAGAGAATTTAATCATCAATGGACACTTGAATTTCTTAAACATTTCAATGGGAATAATTTCTCATCTGTAGGTATTGCGCCTGCTTCTATATATATAGATCATCTGAAAGAAATTCTTAATGATTATGGGATTAAAATTGGAGCACAAAATATTGATTTTCTAGAAACAGGGGCACGAACGGGTGAAATATCTGCTTCCATGATTAAAGATCTGGGATGTGAATTCAGCATTATTGGACATTCAGAAAGGCGAATATTATTCGATGAAACCAATCAGATTATTCGCAAAAAATTAATCCAAGCAAATAGAAATTCAGTGAGTCCAATTTTATGTATTGGAGAGTCTGCTGAAGAGAATAAAGCGAATAATACTTTTAATATTCTTGAAAAGCAGATTATTGAAGCTCTTCAGGGTATAGCTGAGTTAAGTTCTCTGATTATTGCATATGAGCCAGTTTGGGCTATTGGCTCTGGAAAAATACCAAACTCAGAAGAGATAAATTCAATTCATGAAATGATCAAAGATGTAGTACAATCTCGTTTTCCAAAAATTGGTTTAGAGTCAGTTTTGTATGGGGGAAGTGTGAACTTTAAAAATGCACCCTCACTGTTTGAGCAAAAAAACATTGATGGAGCGTTGATAGGTGGTGCTTCTTTGGATGGAAAAGAGTTTGCTTTAATTGCAAATGTCTTTAACGAATTAAGGGTATAAAAATGATTATTACAGCGATTAAAATTATCTGTATCATTCTAGCAATTGTATTGATTGTGTTGGTAATTTTGCAACAGGGAAAGGGTTCTGACTTAGGTTCAGCTTTTGGAGGAGGTTCCTCAAATTCTATGTTTGGTGCAGTGGGCCCATCTAATTTTCTTGGGAAATTGACCGCATTTATTGCTACTCTTTTTTTAATTTTAAATTTAGCTCAGGCAGTTTTACTAAAAAATGCCAACACTGAAGTTTTATTTACTGATGAAGAAATTCAGGAAGCAACAAAAACGACAGAAATCCCGGTAGAGTAATTTTATAGGGTCTTATATCGCTAGTTTTAACAAAGGAATATTTTTATCATATGGTGCCGAAAGCGGGACTTGAACCCGCACGAGCTTTCGCTCACTAACCCCTCAAGCTAGCGTGTCTACCAATTCCACCACTTCGGCAAGGTTGAGAATTATAACAAGATAAATTTTTATTGCTGAAATAAATTTGAATTGACTTGACCTAAAGCACTTGCTTTCTATACACTCTATTCCTCTGCGATGCGGGGTGGAGCAGTCTGGTAGCTCGTCGGGCTCATAACCCGAAGGTCGTTGGTTCAAATCCAGCCCCCGCTACCAGTAAATATGATACGAACTGGGGCATAAGCCCCATTTTTTATTTTAGAGATATGAGAATAGAAGAAATAGAAAATATAATTGAACCTGTTGTAACCAGTCATGGGTGCGAACTATGGGGTATTGAATTATTACGAGGTAAGAAAAGACCTACAATCAGAGTCTATATTGATGCCATTGCTGGTGCAACAATTCATGATTGTGAAAAGGTAGCCACAGATCTTAACTATGAGCTTGCACTTAATGATGCATTTTTAGATCAAGACTATGTATTAGAGGTATCTACTCCAGGAATAGATAGGAAGTTTTTTAAAGCTGAGCAGTTATCTGCATTTTTAAAAGAGGAATTTGATTTAAGGTTAAGAGAAATTAAAAATGGTAAAAAGAGCTTTGTAGCAAAGCTTATAGATGTAAACAATAATGAAATATTATTTCATTATGGTGAAGAAAAGATGATCTTAAATTTTATAGATCTTGATCTATGTCGTTTAAAGCCAAACTTTGAAGAAATTATGAGGGTAAATAAATAATGGAAAGTATTGAAATTTTAGCAGTGGTTGAATCTGTTTCTAACGAGAAAGGAATTGAAGAGGGGATAATATTTGGAGCCCTAGAAACAGCCATCGCAAGCGCTTCTCTAAGGCATTTTCATGAAGATGCAGACATATCTGTTTCTATTGATAGAGCTTCAGGAGAATACTCAACTCACAGACATTGGCTTGTAGAGGATGAAAATTCCGAAGATTTTCATAAAGAAACTCATATCACAGAGTTAGATTCCAAAATGAGCATTGGTGATACTTTTTCTCAGCATGTTGAGAATGTAGTCTTTGGAAGGATCGAAACTCAGGCAGCCCGACAGGTGATGATGCAAAAAGTAAGGGAGGCTGAGAGAGATACAATTGTTGCCATGTTTAAATCCCAAGACAATTCCTTGATGAACGGCACAGTCAAAAGAGTGACCAGAGATAATATTATTGTAGACATTGGAAATGATATTGAAGCAATTCTTCCAAGAGACCAATTGCTTCCAGGTGAGATATACAAGATCAATGATAGGATGAGAGCCATCCTGCAAATTAAAGAAATAGAAGGAAGAGGTTCCCAGCTAATGCTAAGTAGAACTTGTTCTGAGATGGTAACAGAGTTATTTAGAATTGAAGTACCAGAAATTAATGAAGATATAATTGAAATAAGAGGAATTGCGCGAGATGCTGGTTCAAGATCAAAAATTACTGTTAAAACAAATGATGGTCGAATAGATCCTGTAGGGGCCTGTGTTGGAATGCGTGGCTCAAGAGTTCAGTCAGTTTCTGGGGAGCTTGGAAATGAAAGAATAGATATCATTATCTATGATGATAATCCTGCTCAAATGGTTATTAATTCACTTGCTCCCGCAAAAGTTGAATCAATTGTCATGGATGAGGATTCTCGCTCAATGGAGCTAGCTGTCAATGAAGAAAATTTAGCACTTGCCATAGGCTCAAGAGGTCAAAATATCAGGCTAGCGTCTAGGCTTGTTGGATGGGAGTTAAATATCATCAGCAGCAATGAAGCTGAAGCAAAAGAGAGAGTTGTAGAGGCAGAGTTTCAGGCAAAGCTAATGGATAATTTAAATATTGATGAAAAAGAGGCTGAGTCTCTCATTAGAGGTGGATTTCTGACTTTTGATGATATTGCTTATGCAGAGGATGGCAAACTATCCTCTGCTATGAAAATTGATGAAGCCAGAGCGGAAGAAATTAAAACTACTGCTGCAGATGCTGCTTTGATGGAAGCGATGGGTGAAATAACTCAAGAAGAATCAAATTTAGAATCACTCACAGAATTAGGTTTTAGCGAAGAACAGGTTGAAACTCTTGTCTCTAATGCTCTAAAAAGCAAAGATGATATTGCAGAATTAGCTGTGGATGAGCTACAAGATATTGTTGAAATCACTGAAAAGAAGGCAGCAGACATTATAATGAAAGCTAGAGAAAGTTGGTTTAATTAAAAAAAGGAAGTTATTGCATTGGCACTTACAGTAAAAGATTTCGCGAAAACCTTAAAAATTAAGAATGATGCTTTACTGGAGAGAATGAAGGCTGCAGGGCTTTCGCATAGCAAGGCTTCAGATGAAATAACTCCCGCAGATAAATTAGCAATACTTAAATCATTAAAAGAACGAAAAGGTTCAACATCTTCTTCTGTTAAATCTTCCTCGAGTAGTGGAGGAGTCACGGTTAAATCAAAAGGCACACTTTCTCAACCGACTTCTTCGACTCCAAGTTCATCAGAGGGTCTTTCAGACAATATTGAGGCTAAAAGACAGGCTGCTGCAGAAAATTTAAAAGAGCAGCAACAAAAAAGAGAAGATCAAATTAAAGAAGCTATTCGCCTTAAACAAGAGCAACAGCAGGCAGCAAAAAAATCCCAACAAAAAAAACCAACCTCTCAACAAAAAACTCAATCAAGAGTCAATATAAAAGATCAGCTATCTAGGGCAGCCAAAGATTACTCCCGAAGAGAAACTAGTTTTAATGAAGGTACCGAGCATCAATTTGCAAAACCAGTTGAATTCATCAAGCGTGATATTGAAGTTCCAGAAATGATCCAAGTAGGTGAATTAGCTAAATTAATGTTCATTAAAGGTGGTGAAGTCGTCAAAGCTCTAATGAGCTTGGGAGTTGCGGCATCAATAAATGACTCTATAGATCAGGAAACTGGAATCTTAGTAGCGGAAGAGTTGGGCCATAATGGAATTGCTTTGAATGATTCATCTGTAGAAGATGAGATTATTGGTAACATAAGTTATTCAGATACTCCTAAATCAAGAGCACCAGTCATCACGGTTATGGGCCATGTTGATCACGGCAAAACAACTTTGCTTGATTTTATTCGTAAGACGAAAGTAGTTGATGGTGAAGCTGGAGGCATTACCCAGCATATAGGAGCATATCAAGTTCCAGTGGGCGATTCAGTTATTACATTTATAGACACTCCTGGTCACGCAGCTTTTTCATCTATGAGAGCTAGAGGAGCTAACACTACAGACGTTGTAATTTTGGTTGTAGCTGCAAACGATGGAGTTATGCCTCAAACAGAAGAGGCGATTAATCACGCTAGAGCTGCGGGCGTTTCCATTGTCGTTGCAATTAACAAAATGGATCTTCAAGGTGCTGATATAGAAAGAATTAAAGGTGATTTAGCAGCAAAAGACTTAACTCCAGAGGATTGGGGTGGAAATATTCAGATGGTACCTGTTTCTGCATTAAAAGGTGATGGAGTTGATAAGCTTCTTGAGGCTGTGATATTAGAATCTGAGCTTTTAGAGCTTAAAGCTCACTATGAAGGGCAAGCTCAAGGAGTTGTTATTGAGTCTGAATTAGACAAATTTAGAGGAGCTGTTGCTACTTTGCTCATTCAAAATGGCACATTAAAAGTTGGAGATATGGTTGTTTGCGGTTCAGCTATTGGAAAGGTAAAGAGTATTATTGGCTCTGACGGAAGTAAATTAAAATCTGCTGAGCCTTCTTTTGCAGTAGAAATATTAGGATTAAGTAGTGTTCCTGATGCAGGTGAGACCTTCCAAGTAGTCAAGAATGATAAAGAAGCACGTGAAATAGCTTCATTCAGAGAAGGCAAACTCAAAGATCGAAAAGTATTAAAACAAAGAGATGAAAGTCTTGGTAATATCTTTGAATCCATGGGTCAATCAGATAAAAAAGTTTTAAATGTTATCTTAAAATCTGATGTTGCTGGAACCTCTGAAGCAATTGTTGCGGCCTTAGCTGATATTGGGACTGATGATGCATCAATTAAAGTTGTTGCTTCAGGAGTGGGAGGGATTTCTGAGTCAGATGCAAACCTAGCTCTAGCTACAGATTCAATTATTTTAGGTTTTAATGTTCGTACGGACAATTCTGCTAAGAAAGTTGTTGAGGCTGAGGAATTGGCCCTGTCCTATCACAGTATTATTTATGAATTAATTGATGAAGTTAAGGCTCGTCTTAGCGGTCTATTAGAACCAATTATTCATGAAGAAATTGTTGGAATAGCAGAGGTTCTAGAGGTATTTAATTCTCCTAAATTTGGTCAAGTTGCAGGATGTATGGTGATAGAGGGATCTATCTTGAAAAGTAAACCTGTAAGAGTTCTTAGGGATGATGTTGTGATTCATCAAGGTGAACTTGATTCACTAAGAAGATTTAAAGACGATGTTGGAGAAGTAAAATCTGGAACAGAATGTGGAGTTGGGATTAAAAACTATAAAGATATCCGACCAGGAGATAAGGTAGAGGTTTTCGACAGAAAAGAAGAGGCTCAAAGTATTTAATAGCATGCCTTCAACAAGAGTTTCGAAGATTGAAGACTTTTTGAAAAAAGAGATATCCCAAATCATCTCCTCTCAAGTTAAAGATCCCCGCTACAAATTTCTAAACATAGTTGACGTCAAATGTTCATCTGATTTGGGTATTGCCAAAGTTTTTTATACTATTATTAATGGTGATATTTCTGACTCACCTGACAAAAGATCTTTTGAAAAATTCTCTTCAATGGTTAGATCCAAGCTCTCAAAATTTATGCAAATAAGAAGAGTTCCAAAACTGATATTTAAATATGATGAAAGCCTTGAGAGGTATAATAACATCGACGCATTATTGAATTCATTAAGTGATTAACGGCTTTCTACTAGTTAACAAAGACCCTGGCATTACTTCATCTAGGGTAGTACAAATTATAAAAAAAAAATTTAAACTTAAAAAAGTAGGGCATTTAGGAACCCTAGATCCTATGGCAACCGGGCTTCTAATAGTTGCAATAAATAGGGCCACAAAGTTTGCATCGCTTCTTTTGCAGAGTGAAAAGTCTTATAGGGCTGAGGTTACTTTAGGCATTCAGACTGAAACAGATGATGCAGAGGGAGAGGTAATTTCCTCAAAAAAAGTGGATACCACTGAATTAGAAATAAAAGAAACTTTGTTAACTTTTTTGGGGGCGAGTGATCAATTGCCTCCTTATTACTCAGCACTAAAGCATAAAGGGAAGCCTATGTACAAATATGCAAAAGATGGGATTAAAGTTAAAAAAGCAGCAAGAAAAATATTCGTTAAAAATATACAAAATATTTTAATAGAAATACCTAAAGTGTCATTTGACATTTCCTGCTCTAAGGGAACTTATATTAGATCTATTGCTAGAGATTTAGGGGCTAAGCTTGGTTGTGGAGCTCACCTATCAAGACTTACCAGAACAAGTCAAGAAAAATTTTTGCTTTCTGACGCTTGTTCATTGGACGATGTAAATTTAGCAGGCTTAATTTCCTTAGAGAAAGCTTTCGAGGATTTGGATTTCATTAAATTAAATGAGAGGGACTGCAAGGCATTTATTCATGGCAGATCAATTGAAATAGATTTTGATCATACCAATTTGTTAAGAGTATATGATTCTTCAAATCAATTTATTGCAATCGGAAAAAATTCAAGCAAGGGCTTCAAACATGAATACCTTGTTTAATAAGTAAATAAGTAATAAGCTACATCATCTCAAACTTTAGATATGCGAGGTTTGAGAAGATTAGGGAGCATATCCAAGGAGAATGTAAACATGGCTTTGTTAAAAGAAGAAAAGAATAAAATTGTTAAAGAATTTCAAAACAGTGACACTGACACTGGATCACCGGAAGTGCAAATTGCTCTTCTGACAGAAAATATAAATAAATTACAATCTCATTTTAAAATTCATAAAAAAGACCATCATTCAAGAACAGGTCTAATTAGAATGGTTAACCTTAGAAGAAAGCTTTTAGCTTATCTAAAGAGAAAAAATCCAGAAAGCTATAAAGACATTATTAAATCTCTTAAATTAAGAGGCTAAACAAGGAAAATCGTGGAAGAAAATAAACTAAATACTCAATCCGTAGAGTTTGAATACGGAAATAAAACTGTCAAGATCGAAACTGGTAAAATCGCAAGGCAAGCCACTTCAAGCATTATTGTTACTATTGATAACTTAGTTGTATTAACAACGATGGTAGCTAGAAAGGAAGCAGATCCCAAGAAGGATTTTTTCCCTCTAGCTGTTTTCTATCAAGAAAAGTTTTATGCAGCTGGAAAAATTCCAGGTGGATATTTTAAAAGGGAAGCTAGACCAACTGAGCAAGAGACTCTAACTTCCAGATTAATTGATAGACCTATTAGACCGCTCTTCCCTGAAGATTTTAAAAACGAAATACAGATTTTCTGTACTGTCTTGTCATCAGATAAAAATATTAATCCTGATATTGCATCATTGATCGGAGCATCAGCAGCGCTTTCAATTTCAGGGGTTCCATTTCAAGGTCCTCTTGGGGCTGCAAGAGTTGGTTTTATTGATAGTAATTATGTCTTAAACCCATCCACCGAAGAGCTTGAGAAATCCATGCTAGATATGGTAGTAGCAGGAACTGAAGACGCCGTATTAATGGTTGAATCTGAAGCTAGCGAACTTAGTGAAGATCTAATGTTGGGCTCAGTTCTATATGGTCATCAAGAGATGCAAAAAGTTATTAAAGCTTGTTCAGAATTAAGGGCTAAAGTGAATCCTACTCCATGGGATTTTTCTGAAGATGAACTAACAGCTGAGTTCAAGAAGAATATTGCTGATTCTTTTACAAACGAAATATCGAGTGCATTTAAGATCGCAGATAAAGCTGATAGAGGAGAAGCAATCAATTCTATTAGAGAAAAGATTATTGAAGCGCATGAAGATTTAGATGAAATGGAAAGAGGAAAACTAATGAATGCCTTTAAGTTAGTCGAAAAAGATGTTGTTAGAAAAAGTATCTTGTCTAATGAGCCTAGAATTGATGGAAGAGACTTAGATACCGTGAGACCAATCTATGTCGAAACAAATGTTCTGCCAAGCGTTCATGGCTCTTCTCTATTTACTCGAGGTGAAACACAAGCATTAGTTGCAGCAACACTTGGCTCAACAAGAGATGCGCAAAGGATAGAAGGGTTAAATGGTGAAGAATCAAATACTTTTATGCTTCATTACAACTTCCCTGCATACAGTGTCGGAGAGATTGGTATGCCGCTTGGACCAAAACGAAGAGAGATTGGTCATGGGAACTTAGCTAAAAGAGCAATTAAAGCTGTTCTTCCAGATTCTGAGGAGTTCGGTTACACCTTGAGAGTTGTTTCAGAAATTACTGAATCTAATGGATCAAGTTCAATGGCTTCCGTCTGTGGAACTTCTCTTTCATTAATGGATGCAGGTGTCCCTATTTCAAATCCAGTTGCAGGAGTTGCTATGGGGCTTATCAAAGAGGAAGATAGTTTTGCAGTGTTAACAGATATTCTTGGCGATGAAGATCACCTTGGCGACATGGACTTTAAAGTTGCTGGAACTAAAGAAGGTGTTACCGCATTACAAATGGATATTAAAGTCCAAGGTATCACTGCTGAAATTATGGAATCTGCATTAGAAAAAGCAAAAAATGCAAGGATGCATATTTTAGAGAAAATGAATAATGTAATTTCTGCTCCTAAAGAATTGTCTGATAACACACCGGCAATGAAAAAAATTACTGTTCACCAAGATAAGATAAAAGAGATTATCGGAAAAGGGGGAGCTGTAATTAAAGGCATGCAGGCTGATACAGGAGCATCTGTAGATGTAAATGATGATGGTGTTGTAACTATCTTTGGGGAAACACAATCAATTATGAAGGCCGCTCTTGAAATCATTGAAGGCATAATAGAAGACCCTGAGCTAGATAAAGTTTATGAAGGAAAGGTTGTCAAGATTGTAGATTTTGGTGCTTTTGTAAATATTTTACCTGGTAAGGACGGACTGCTTCATGTTTCTGAGATTTCCTCTGAGAGGGTTGAAAACGTTTCCGATGTCCTGAGCGAAGGAGATATTATTAAGGTCAAATTAATTGGATTTGATCGAGGAAAAATGAAATTATCTAAGAAAGTATTAGAAAAACAGTAATTTTCTAAATAAACATCATTTATATTGCATAAGAAGATATATTTATATTTGTGATAGATAAAAATGCTAAATGTCAAATTTCGCAAGTTTTTTCACACATTTTTCTTGTCCACATTTTTATTTTATGGTTTTATAGGATAACTAACCAGCAAACCATAGGGGGAAATTATGGATAATGCATGGAGAATGATAAACGACCTAGTTAGTAATTTAACTGGTGTCCTTATTGGCCTTTTAGGGCTTGGTATCGTTGGAGCTTTAGCTTTTGGCGGACCTGTTCTTGGTCTAGACGTTATTGGCAGCATTACAGCTCTAGTTGAAGACTTAGCTGGAATGGGTGTTGTAGGATTGCTTGTTTTAGCAATTCTATATAGCGTTGTAAACAGATAAGCTTTGCTTAATCTATGTTAGAAAGGGTCTTTTAGACCCTTTCTAATTTTTGTAAAAATGAATCTTAATAACGCTCTCGCTAAATTAACTGCTTTTTTTAATAAGCTAACAAAATTATTATTACCTCTTGTAATTGTCTCACTTTTGCTTGGAATTATTTTTGGCCCAACCACTCCTTTCGTTGGGGATGTCTATAAAAATGTAACAGATATCTTAAACATGCTTGGGGAGGATGCGCTTCTTGCTTTAGTAGCCATAATAATAATATTGGGTTATCTTAAAAAAGATTAGATAATTAAGAGTGTCAATTTCTAGATAAGCGTTCTTATCTAGATCAATCTTTTTTCTAAAAAAATATAAATAAGAAATTGGTGGCTATGGGTGGAATTGAACCACCGACCCCAGCGTTATGAGTGCTGTGCTCTAACCATCTGAGCTACATAGCCAGAGTGTGAAATGATAAAGAACTAGATTTAGAAGTCAAACGTTAAATTTAAAGTGAATCACATCCCCATCCATTACCAAATAATCCTTTCCTTCAAGTCTTAGCTTGCCTTCTCGCCTAGCACCAGAGTCTCCCTTGCAGTTAATAAAGTCTTCATATGAGATAACTTCAGCTTTGATGAAACCTCTTTCAAAATCAGTATGAATAACCCCAGCTGCTTGAGGGGCCAAGGAGTTCTTGCGAATTGTCCAAGCCCTAGATTCTTTTGGTCCAGAAGTAAAAAATGTTTCAAGATTAAGTAGCTTATAGCCCGCAAGGATAATTTTGTTTAAAACAGGCTCATCCATTCCAAGAAGTTCTAAATATTCTGCTTGCTCATCTTGCTCCAGGGTAGCTAGCTCTTGCTCCACTTTGATAATAGCGGGAATAATATGCATGCCATTACTTTTTGCATAAATCTCTAAATCATCGAGATTATTTTTAGAATCATCATCAGATAAATTAGCGATCAAGACCATTGGTTTGGTTGAGAGTAAGTTCATGGTATTAATAAACTTGATTTCTTCAATATCAAAATTATCAAGTTTAGGCAGATTTCCATTTTCCATTAGCTCTTTTAAAGAGTGAATAATTGCTTTGTGTTTTTTTGCATCTTCATCTCCTGATCTGATGAGTTTTTCCAGTTTTTGATCTCTTTTTTCAAGAACTTCAAGGTCAGCAAAAATTAATTCAAGATTAATGGTCTCAACATCTTTAAGTGGGTTGATTGCACCATCAACATGCACTACATTTTCATCGTTAAAACATCTTACTACATGGAGCAGGGCATTCATTTCTCTAATGTTTGATAGGAATGCATTTCCTAAACCTTCACCCCTAGACGCTCCTTTTACAAGCCCAGCGATATCAACAAAACTCATTGAGGTAGGAATTACTTTTTCAGAATCTACAATATTATTAATGTTGTCTAGCCTATTATCAGGAACATTAACTATTCCAAGGTTTGGTTCAATTGTACAAAAAGGAAAGTTCTCAGCTGGAATGGATGATTTAGTTAAAGCATTAAATAGTGTTGATTTTCCAACGTTAGGTAAGCCTAAAATTCCACATTTAAACCCCATATTTATTCACTATGAAGTTTTAATTGAGCATTTTGAATATCAACATCGCTTAAAAGCTCAATAATTTCCCTAAACTTAAAAAAACTTTCTTGCATAAGATCTTTTTCGGGTGGTTTAAATTTCCCTAAAACCCAGTTTGTCACATCTACTTTGTTTCCTGGATGCCCAATACCCACTCTAATTCTAACGAATGATTTTCCAGCATGCGAGATAATACTTCTTAATCCATTATGACCACCATGACCTCCTCCTATTTTTAATTTTAGACTACCAATTGGAAGGTCTAAGTCATCATGAATAACTATTAATTGTCCGAGTTTAAAATTATTGTTTTTTAAAATTTTGTTAATTGAATGACCTGATTCATTAACATATTTATTGGGGTATCCCCAAAGAATTTTTTCATCAGAAGATATAGCAATAGTGGACTCAATTTTTTTCTTTAATTGAAGTTCTAGTTTGCATTCAGTTGCAATGCTTTTTACCCAATCTTTGCCAACGTTATGGCGAGTTGCATCATATCTCGTTCCAGGATTGCCTAGCCCAATAATGCATATACTAGGCACAGAAATTTTTAACCTTAATCACTTGATTTATCTTCTTCAGCAGCATCA
>CETH01005677.1_pt1 | contig 30175 bp, 43 predicted proteins | sample 361461 | NCBI WGS metagenome assembly CETH01 (sample SAMEA2622695, study PRJEB7988) | marine metagenome | isolation source: saline water (ENVO:00002010), including
CACTGATAGTTTACTTGCTGGCAATCTTAATGCTCTACCTAGTGTAAGTAATGGTGAGTGGGATTGTGCTAACGTAAGAAATACTATTGAAACATTATTCGATATCCTTGTAGATTCTATTACTGCTGGTAATCTTAATGGACTACCAACAATTAACAAGGGTGACTTTACTATTAACAATGAGTCTTCTAAGTGCTTCAGAGACGTTGCTTACATCGTAGATGCTGTTGTCAATGACTTACGTCTTGGTGGTAACATCAACAGTGTACAGGCTGGTGAAGCATACTTTGTTAATGCTCAATTAGACTTCGTTGATGGTCAAGCATCTGAGACTATTGATGCTTGGAACTATGTCGGTAACATGTGTACCGCAGCTATGAGGAACTTTGACTTCTTGGCATTCAACTGTACAACTACTGCTGGATCTGCCATAGTCGATGTTAATGACTCAAGCGGTATGGTTATCGGTATGAGTGTTGTTGAATATGATGAGTCTGGAGTATCACCTTATGAGCAAGGTGTACTTAAGTCTTCTGGTGTTACACCAATATACACAACCATTCCTGAAGGAACATACGTTAAGAGAATTGTTAGCAACACTCAGATTGAATTGGGTGTTAAAGGATCTAAGTTAGTAACAGGAAATACTGTTAATGCTATCCTAAGTAGCAGTTCAATCAATCTATACTTCACATATAGTGAGGGTGCATGGGCTGATACATTACCTGATACTAAAGTAATCGGACCTGTTACTGATGCTGACAGAGATATTACTAGAGACTCAACAACTAACTCTAGCAACGCTGAGTGTGCTGCAACTGCTGCTGCTATTAACACATTAATTGGTAACATTACTACTATCATTAGTAGTGGTCTTGGATCAGTTACTCGTCAAGAGCAGACAGTTAACACATCATTACTTGCTTCCAGAGCAACAGTATTCACTATTGATACAACTGGTACTGGATCATCTAACGCACATAACTTCGAGACAGGAACACCAGTAAGGTTGGTTCCACGTCCTCGTTTTGATACTGTAACTAAGAAATATGTTGATGTTGATAAGCGTGTTGTTAGACTACCTAATGGATTTGAAACTAACAGAACATACTATGTAATTTCTCCAGGTAGAACTACATCACCTATTGATTATAGTGGTGGAACCTACTTCGATGGTAGTGACCAAACTAAGTTGATGCTTGCAACATCTAGAGAGAATGCTGCTGCTGGTATCTACATCTATGCATCTGAAACAACTTCTGTTGATCCTGATGTAGAGATTGATATCTATCAGTTTGTATTAGATGATTCATATGATCTACATTCATATAGAACTAACTTAGCAACAACCTCTGCATTCTCTGGTAACGGTGGATTTGAGACAGAGATACCAAACATCGTTGACAAACCATCTACTTCTACTGATGCTCAACAAGTATTCTTTAGACCTGAAGAAGGATCACAACTACCATTAGTATCTACATCATTTGCAAATAATCCTAATGTTGCTGTAACAAATAGTTCCAGCCCAGATTTCGGTAGACTTAACCCTAACGTATCATTCTATGTTCGCTATCAAAATGATAGAGTATTCACCATCCACCTAAGCAAGGCAGATGCACTGAATGATGTAAGAATTACATTTGATCCTGGTCAAACTGGTATTAAGTTTACAACCTATGCTAACAAGCGTAGATCACCAATGGCATTTGATCCAACCTTTACTGATGCTGTTACTACTTCAGGTAAGTGGTACATCAAAGTTAAGGATGATGTTACTGGTCAACCTTCATCTGTTTTCTATGACAATATCATCTGGAGAATCAAACAGACAGATATGTCATCTACTCCTCGTACTACTGATATGTGGTATGAGCGTCTTAAAGATCAGCGTGAAGCAAATGAAAGAACATACAAGTTACGTTATGTTATTCCAAAAGATATTGAGAACGCAAGAGATCCTATCAATGGATTCGTTATCAAGGGAAGAACTGACGATACTCGTAAGTTAATACCTCAGAAGATTGTACTTAAGCCTGTAACTGGATCAGTATACGGTGCTAGATTCAAGAACCCAAGACAACAGAATGAGTACATTGGATACACTGAAGCAGACTTCGCAAGTAATTCACTTAGTGTACCTGCTAAGTATGATCCATATAAGAAGGATCTAACTAACGCTGGTGTTGAGTATAGAGCATTTGTTAAGACTACGAGTGGTATTACAGCCACTATTCAAAGTGGTCGTTATGTAGAAGATCCATTAGATCCTAATATCAAGTACTTAGAACTTAATGTCTTTGACCATGCAGTTGATGTTGTTAACTATCCTGGTCTTAAGAATGAGATCTTCACTACTGTTAGAATTGATGCTCCTCAAGGTGGATCATTCGTAGCGAATAAGACACAGAATAGTAGCACCAATGAAATTAGTTGGACTGGTTATTCTTCTGGTCTTGCTAATATACATGCTTATTACAATGTTGGAAGTTCACACTACCTAATCCTAAAAAATATCCGCGGTGGAAAATTAGAGTATAGTGATTTTGCAAATACAAGATTTACACAAGGTAATGTATTTGCTGAGATGGTAGAGGATCAAGACTTTGGTAAGTCACTACCACTTAAGAGACTTATCTCTAAGGGATATCCTGAGTACTACTACAGACAAAATGGTGCTAATGTCTACACCATAACACCAGGTGATCGTATTACTGACGATGCTGGTATTGAATACTACGTTGATAGTGTAAATGATGTAGGTATCATTGAAGATACATTCTATATCTTTAACGTAGAGACATTACAGAAACGTATCTTCGGACAGCAAGAAGGTATTTACTATCTAACTTGCTTACGTGGTAACATTTCTCCATTCCCAACTGGACCTGGTGTTGTTAATAACTTCAAGAGCTTCAAGTTCTCCCAGCCAGTTAGCAAACTATATCCTCTAAACTACAGAAACGATCCTCTTTGGTTCCAGAAGTCTGGTACAACAGCAGAAGAGAAAAACGTATTTGCTGGATTAGTTGATCCACCTCAAGCATATTCTGCTGCTGATAACTATACTCATGGTTTAGTTACAGTTAACGACTATAAGAACTCTACTACAAGAGAAGGTGTTGAGGATCTAGTTAGACAATCAGCATTTATAGAGAATACTTACTCAGTTCAGGCACAGAGTGGTAATGCTACATCTGGTTCTGAAGACCGTCGTATTCCTATTGCTGGTACAAGCACAGTAATGACAGATGATAAGTTCTACGTTGAATTCCGTAGACCATCTATTGCTCGTGCAGGTAACCATACGTTTGAATATCTTGGTTTCGGACCAGGTAACTATTCAACTGGTCTTCCAATCAGACAGGAAGTTGTACTAACACCAACTGAAGACTTCTATGCTCAGTCTAAGAAGCAAGATGGTGGTATAGTCTTCTATACAGGTCTAAACTCCAATGGAGACCTTTACATAGGTAACAAGAAGATCAACGCTATCACAGGCGAAGAGACCTTCCTTGACGCTGCTACACTACAAGATGATGGAGATAAGGATGACGTAGTAGGAGGTCTAGTAACCACATTTGATACTGCTGTAACATTCAACCAGAATATAACAGTTGTTGGTGGTAATGGAAGTCTTGTTAATACATTTGAATCTCCTGTATTAATCAGTGTTCAAGATAATGATCTAATACAGAATAGAGACGTACTTATTATACGTTCTAATGTAAGTCCTACTGATCCTGTTACTCTATTAGAACAGGATGAAGGTCTTGATAGAACTAGCTTCACTCCTGCTACGAAAGGAGATATTCGTATCAGTAAGAACAGAGTAGATGCTGCTGTATTTGGATTTAACGCCAGAGGTGATGGTCAGAATTATATGATTCAGACCCACACCACTTCTGCTGGTGCTCCAACAAATATGACACCTAACCAGACAAGCATGGTTAATGCTGGTGGTACTAGAATTAATTCTAATCAGGATATTTCTTACGGTGGTGTTCAGCCTACGTCTGGTGACATTCTACTTAAGGGTGATGAGGTTGGAGAATCTGGATCACTTGGTTGGATATATGCCAACTACTTCAGTGAAATTGCAGGATCAAATATATTCACAATAACATTTGATGGTAGTAACGTAGTTAAATTAACATTTGAAGCAAGTGGTGTTCAGTTATCTAACTCTTCACTTGGTATTACAAGTGCTTCTAGAATTAGATTCACTAACTACCCAGTTTCATTAATAAACATCCCTCAAGGTTGGCCTGTTTACTCACCTTCTGGAGATGCATTTGACCCTGCAAATAACTATGTTCACTTCCAAGTAACTACTGCACAGGCACAGGCTGTTATAAGTTGGACAACAATTATTTCTCAAAATGCTTCAGCGAAATTATATGTATCTACTTCTGAATTTAAGGAACTAGGTGTTGTTGGTGCTGATGCAATCAGAACTCTTGTTAGAAACACTCTAGCATCTGGTGCTGGTTCTATAGGTGATTATAGAGTCGGTATTAACACTGTCACAAGAGCATCACATGATTCTCATGCGACTGGATTTGTTGATACATATACTAATCCTAGAGCAAACTTAGATGTTGTTGGTAGTGCATTCATTAGTGGTACAACAACTACAGACTTCTTAACTGAGCCAGAGTTTGCTAGTCGTACTAAGGCTGGTCGTGCTGATGCATTCCTAGTTGGTGGTGATGCAGATAATCCTCTTAATCAAGCAACATTAAGGGTTAAGACCTCTAATACTGTAGGTACTGGACAGGTTGGTATCAATGCAACAGATACAAATCTATCTACTTATGGTTTATATGTTAATGGAACCTCTAATTTCACTGGTAATGCTCTATTTGATCTAGATGTTCAGATTGATGGTGGAGATCTTACTACTGCTTCTACAACATTCAATGTTGTTAATACTACTGCAACCACAGTTAATATTGCTGGTGATGCAACTGCATTAACACTTGGTGATACTACAACAGCAGCTCAGACAATCGACATTGGTGATTCAGTAACAGGACAACAAACTATCAAGATTGGTAGTGCTTCTGTTGACAGTAACATCTTCTTTGGTGCTATTGCTGATACCGCAACTAACATTTCTAAGATTGAAATTGGTGGTGCATACGGTAACAACGAATCACTATCCTATGTTAAGTTTGGAAATAGAAAGGTATCCTACGCAGGTGACGCAACATTTGGTGCAGACAAGATACTTGGTGGTGATAGAACACAACCAGAACAGACCGTAACTCTTAACACTGAAGCAGGTATTGTTTCATTCTTCTCAGGTAACACACAGACTATTGATTTTGGTTTAAATGCTTCTGAAATTAATATTGCTGGTCAAGGTGGATCAACTACAGTTAGAAACAACTTTGAAGTTGATGGTGAGACAACACTTAACGGTAGTGTCAAACTATGTGGTGGTACTGCTGCATTCTCCTTCATTGGTAATAGAGCAGCATTAGGATCTACTGCATTTGCTCACGCAAGCGGTATCTTAGGTGTAGGTAACTACAATAAGAACGTTGATATTATTAACGTACTAGAGTTAACTCAATCACAATCTGGTTGGAACCGTCTTGATACTACTGGTGCAGGACAATGGGGTGGAACTACATGGCAAGCACTTAGAGTTGGAGAGGGACCTGGCGGTACAGATCTACCTGCTCTAAGTGGAGATCAGTATTACTTACCACTTGAAGTTGATCCTGGTAGTTACTTTGCTGAAGGGGATTATATGATCCTTGACGCACCATTAGATGTTAATGCAGGAACACATCCTGAAATTGTAAGGATTATACCTGGTGGATTAGCTGGTGCAACTTCTGCTCCTTATATCGTAACAGTTCAGAGACAACCACTTGGTACTTACACAGCAATTAAGACTAATCATCCTGATACTTTAACTACTAAGACTCCAATCTACAAGTGTAATATTGCATTTGATGGTACTTGGACAGAGCAAGCAATTGATGCATCTGGTGTTCAGGAAAATATCTACCTAGCATCATTCGGTGGAACATTACAAACACAGAGAGATTACGTTATTATTGATCGTGAAGATACTAACGGTAACGGAATCTTTGATCAAGGTGAAGTATTCAAACTTGCAACACCTCTTACACAGAACAATAAGAACTTCCAAGTTCTTGATGGATGTCCTGGTAACGTATTGTTCGAGGTTGATACTGTAACTGGTAATGTAATAGTTGGTAATGATGGTGTTGATGGAGAGAATGGTAAGTTAACTGTTAACGGTTCATTGAACTTCATTGGTGGATGTAAGACTGCATGGAAAGAAACTGCTAATGGTGATGGATTCATTGTTGGTGATATTCAAGCAAATCTTACAACTATTACCAACGTCACTAACACACAAGGACTTGAAGTTGGTGATTATGTAGAGTTGAGTAGTAACGGTGGTGCTGTAACATTAGAACAGAACCAGTTTGTAACTACTGGTGGTCAAACAAGACAAACTGATCCTCAGATCGTAAGTATTGTTGGTAGTACTGTTACACTTAACGTAGCGTTTGGTGGTGCTGGTACTGCTACTGGTGCAACACTCAGAGCATCTGTTAACGAGAAGTTTAGTATAACTGACCGTGTACGTGATGTCTTTAGTATTGATGCTTGCAGTGGTGATACTGTACTTGGTAATCCAAGTGGTACAATCTATACTGTAAGATCTAAGTGGGGTACAACTGCTGCTGCACATGCTAAAGGTGCTACAGTTTACACAGTACTTAAGGATCCTAAAGTTGATAACGGAATTGCAACAACATTCGTTGATACTGTAACTCCAATAAGCACAACAGCAACACAACTAACAGTTGATAACGTCACAGATTTTGCTATCAATGACTTTATCTTAGTTGGTTATGGATCTGGTGGTAATGAAGAATTCATGCAGGTGTCTGGTACTCCAGTTGTAACATCTGGTACTGCTGGTTACTTACCTGTAACTCGTGTTAACAACGTTGCTAACTGGCCTGGTGCTGCTAAGACACACTCTGATGGTGAAACTGTATGGAGAGTTCTTACCAGAGAAACAACTGTATTAGAGGATGCAATTCCAAGTACAGGAACTTCAGTTGTCGCTGTTAATGTCAAGAACTCTGATGTAGTTCCATTCTTCTTAGATCGTTTCTATGCATTATTGATAGGTGATGAGATCTTTGAAGTAACCAATACTGCCACAACTGATGGTGGTATCCAGATGGTTAAGAAGAACTTCCATCATGGTCGTCTAACAGTATATGATGATGTTAAGTTCATTGGATCTTCCTTTGACATCATGGGTACTGATAATAACGTACCTATCTTAACAATACAGAATAACGATGAACATCACTTTGAAGCTGGTAAGTTAGTTGTTAATGCTGCTACAGACATAAGTGGATTCCTAAGAGTATTCCCAAGTAAGTGTGTTGAGGATCCTGATGCAATTCAGTTTACTAATAAAACATTTAATCCAACATTCCGTGTTGAACCTGAATATGGTGATACATATGTTGGTCGCTTACTAGATGTTGCTGGTATTCCTGCTACAACTGCTTCAAGTACACAGCAAATACTAACAGTAAGACAATTAGGTGATGGTGGTACTAAGGGTTATACAATCAATCAAGATTGTTCTATTGATGCCTTTGGTTACACTGGTTGGAAGAATAAGAATGGTGGACATAAGTCTACATTCGTTAACAGCAATGCTAACATTACAAGTAATGTAAATTATATTGTTGCTGTTGCTCCTTCTACAGGTGCATTGGTATTAACATTACCATCTACTCCTGAAACAGGAGACATCATTAGATTTACTGAGGTTGGTGGTTCACTAACTTATAACAACTCTCTAGTTGTACGTGCTCCAATCGTAAATGGAGAACCAGTTGCAATTCAAGGTGATACTGAGGGTACTAAGTTGGGTGGATTGTCCACACCATATGGATCAGGTGAACTCGTGATCCAGAATAAGAATGCTTCCTTCGGATTAATATTCGTAGGTTCGTCAGACGGAAATAACTTTATTCCTGCTGCATATCAAGGTTGGTGGTTAACAGAACTATAATGGCATTTTACAACAGAGTCAAAACAATGAAGAACGCCCCCATTGGCACTATAATGCCATGGGGAGGTAATTCAACGCTTAGGGGTTCTAATCCCCCTAATGTACCACATGGGTGGATACTATGTGATGGAAACACACATCCTGCTGAGGATTATCCATTACTAGCATCTATGATAGGTAATACCTATGGTCCTAGTGATACTGGAATTAAAGGTCAGTTTCCAGATTATGAAGCTTCTGATATTTTTCGTGTCCCTGACTTAAATGGTAGGGCAATGGTAGACGTTGAAAGGTCTATGTTATTGGAAGGTAAGTATCAGTATGGTCAACCTGACGCAAATAATGTTGTTGGTGATTTAATAGATGGTGATGGTACTGCTGTAACACCACCTGCTATCTACAGTGCTGATACTGACATAACATTTAATATGGCAGTTCTTAATAACATGGCAGGTAGAATCACTGAGTTTACTCTTAATGATCCTACATGGTCTAAAACATATTATGTTATTGGTAGAAAATTAGGTATAGATCATACACCTGCTCATAGACATCCAGGTCAATATACAACTGCTCAAACTGAGGGTAAATATGTACAGGTATTTGAAACATCTGCATATCAAGTAAGTGGTTCACCTGATTATGAATCTGCTAACTTAACTGGTAGTGGTGCTACTGGTGATAGTCCTGATAGATGGGCTAATGGTACTGGATCTGTCACATATTATGATGAGAATACTCTTCCTGTAACAGATCAAACATTAACTTTTGACCCTGCAACAAAGACTCTTGTACCTGAAACTGGTTTAGTAAGAACTCTACCACAAGGAGGTGGTAATACACCTGAGTTTAGTGACACTTATAATTATGGACACTCAATGGTTGGACACACTGGTGTCTTTCCACCACCAACAAATATTATGGGTAGAGTAAACTATTTGAATGGTGATCAGACTACTACATACCCAACAAATATAAGTCATTCAGGTGAAGATTTTACAGAAGGAACTCTTGCTCCGCATAATCATTTTTCATTTGATATTTCTATGACTGCTGCTGGACTGAGACCACCTTCAAATATTGCTATTAATAATGTACAATCTTATACTGTTAATGTATCTAACATTGATAGTGCGTTAAATATAGTAATGGATAACAACACACCATCTCAAACGGTCATAATGATAATAAGGGCATTCTAATGGCAGCATTTTTATCCGAAGAAAGAAACAAATTAGGAACTACTACAGGTTCTATCATAGCATTTAGTAGAGAACTAGATGTTAATGATCCAATAGCAGGTTTAAGTGCTACATTATTACCTGCTGGTTATTTGAGATGTGATGGTAGTATATACAATGAAACACAATATCCTGCTCTTGCTGAAATTCTAGGACTAGGAGATTCATGTGTCTTTAAACAACCAGATCAAACCCTTTCAACAAGTCAATTCCAAGTACCAGATTTAAGATCAAAATTTATTAGAGGATCTAGTGGATCCGATCAAGGTGTAATTAATGATAGAGAAGTAACTAATGCTGGTGGACAAACAATAGATAAATCTGGTGTTGGTATTCAAGTCTCAAGCAACGTGGGAACAACTGCTGAGATAGATTTGACAGGACAGTTTAGAGTACCACCACAAACAAACTCATTAAGAGGACAAGTTTCATTTACCAGACCAAGATATACTGATGATGAAGTGGTTGCTATCAATGCATTCCAACCACATGCTCACTATACCACCACTAGGAGATGTAGGATTAAGAGAAGAGCTGGTAATGATATGTTTGAATTAAATTATTATAAGAACGCTTCTACAATAGGTGTTCATGAATGGTATTATCATACAATGGTTGATGGACCTGGTGGAAACCAGGAAGCACAACCAGCTTGTAGATTATATGGTGAATCAGTTAAATTTACTCCAGGAAATTATGTTCCAGGAGGAACTGTTGCTAGTTTCCAGTACTATGGTGTTTGTAAGAATGCTTGTATTAATTTTGATCAATTCTGTTTAGTTCCTTCTAACCAAGCAACAACACAATCTGGTGATAATATTGCTGGACAAAACCCTAGCATTATTCCATTATTAGTTGATACTACTCCTAATTCATGTTATTTTACAGCACCATGGCCTGTAGGTCAAAGATCTATGGGATGTACTTCTACGGATCTTGCTATTCAACCAAATTATATAACTGGTGCTGCTGGTGTGGATGATGATGACATTCCACAAACAGGTGACAATGGTTATTCACATACTGCATCTACAGCAAACGTATTACCATACGATACTGTAGTTGATGGTGGTGTTGCTGGTACTGTATATCCACAGGTTTCTAACATTGTTGAAGTTACTAATGCTTTGGGATATGAATCTGATCCAACAGAACATAATCATACTATAACATACACAACAGGTACTACCAATTATGATTTGGTTACTGATGAGTTCTTTATTAGTACAGATGGTATGTCATCTACAATTCAGATTACTCCAGATCAAACCAGAAAAATGGATGGTTTGATCGCTCCCTTTACTATGGTCGATTATCTAATTAAAGTATAATGAGCATAAGAAATATTCGTTCCAATTATCTCGCAGATAAGGTGACTTATACGTCATCTACAACGCCTATTGGCACAGTTATTCCTGTGTTTAAAGCAAACGATGATAAAGTTATTGATGATGGTGTTGTTGTAGCAATAGCACAATATTCTATCAACTCTGGTAGTGGTTACACAACAGATATAATGACACCAGCTGGATTTGCAACAGAACCAGTAGAAATTGCTGTCAACCCTGCTACTACATTCTCTGTAAGTAATGATACTATAACATATCCTGCTATTAGTAGTATATTAAGCACTGGTGATAAAGTTATTGTTAAGAGTACTGCACAAGCACCAAACAAAGCAGCATTGGGTGGATCTATAGCATCATTTACTATTACCAATGGTGGTTCTGGATATGTAGGAACACCAACTGTACAAGTAGGAGATAATGGAAGTGGTCCTACTTCTGCTGGTAACTTCCAAGTTGCTACATCTGGTGGTGCTGTTACTGGTATTAATGTGATTGAAGGTGGTACAGGATATCAATTCCCAACAGTTACTATTTCAGGTGGTGGTGGAGCTGGTGCTCAAGCAACGGCAACTCTAGCATCTAATGGTACTGGTGGTGTATTAATTGATGAAGGTCAAGAATATATTGTTGATGTAACAGGAGCAAATACATTTAGATTAGCAAGAAGTGCTGGTGATATATCATCTGGTTACTTCTTTAACATTACAAATTTAGGATCATCTGGTAGTATTGTTTTAGTTACGTCTCAAGGGTTTGGTTTAAGAGTTGGTGTTGCTGCTCAAGGTACTGGTGCTATTGATTATACTACAATCAAACAAGCAGGTTATGGGTATGCACCAGGTGATACAATGAAAGTTTTACAACCTGGATCAAATGGTGATGGTAAGATAAGAATACAAACAGTATCATCTAATACTGCTGATAATCCAATGGATCAGTATCCAGGATTCTTATATTGTGATGGATCAACATATGGTGCAGCAGACTATCCACTGTTATATGAAGTAATTAAAAATAATTATGGTGGTACTGGTGGATCATATGAGAAAAAAGATTTTGGATCCGCATCAACAGTAACATTTCAAGTACCAGATTATAAGACAAGAAAATTAGTTGGTGCTGGTGGAGGTGTATCAGGTGGAGGATCTCCTGTATCTGGTACTGTAATTTCTGCTGTTGGTGCAACAGGAGGTAAATGGTATTTTAGTAAGAGTGAACAAGAAAATTTAATAGACATAGGTAATGTTGTTATAACTGGTTATGATAATGTTACTGAATTTGTTAGTGCTAGTCTTACTGGTGAAGTTACAATGACAGTAGGACCATTACAAGAGAAAATGATTGCTGCTCCTCCAGAGCATGAACATGCAATAATGACATCAAATGCACCACAGGCAGGAGCAATGTCTGGTGCTGGATACTTTGTGGATAACCACTCTACTGGATATAAAAATGGTACTGGTGGTGTAAACTTCTTCCAACCTGCTGGAGGTGTACCATTATTCCATACTCATGGTATTGTAGATTATATTATTACTGATCCACTTGCTTCAACTTATGGTAATGTCGCAGGTGTTGGTACTAAGATTACAAAAACATTTACCGAGTCAGCATTTAATACAACAGATGATACTATTACTATCACTGGTCATGGTATGGTAACAGGACATAAATTAAGAGTACAATCTAACCCTGCTACAAACCCTGCTGTCTTTACATATGCACCAGGTAATCCACCAGCAGGTGCAACTATTAACGCAACATTCTCTCCAAATACTAATTGGTATGTGGTTAAGGTTGATGATAATACTGTTAAGATAGCCACATCTAAATGGAATGCTTTAAGAAATAATACTGTTGATATTACAACTAATGGCGATGCAGCAACTATAATTGTTGAAGTAGCATATAATGCTGCTGGTAACTTCCCTTCAGAACCAACAACTACAATTACTACACCAGCACCTACAGTTTATGATATTGATAATAACTATGTTATTGGTGGTAAAACAATAACTATTCCAGGTACTGAGTTTGGAGATACTGAATGGTTTAGTGAGCAAAATGTTGGTGGTAGTTATACTATTCCTGCATCTACTTCTAGTCAAGAACCAGTAGAATATATTGTTGGTAGAATGACTGGATCAGGTGGATTAGGAGCATCTACTAATATTTCTGGTGTTGATGGTTTGGATAGTTATTATCAAGTAACACTTAATGGTTATCAATATAAAGTAATTGCTGGTGGTGGTAAAGGAGGAAATGATTTTGATGAATTATTACAAACAAGAGATTGGGTTGCGATAGGATCAGGACAAATATCTGCTGGTGCTGCTAGTGTGTGGTCAACATTTATGTTGAACAATGCAATTTATATTACTGCTCCATCAGGTACTTCTACAGACCCTTACTTAGAACAATGGGTAGAAGGTGGTGTTGCTTTTGAAGTACCAGCAGGTTTTCCTACTTCTGGTGTAACAATTGAATTTGCATGTGATGGTCAGTGTGAACTTGATTGGTATAGACCTGATGGAAGTTGGCAGCATGGTAACGCAACATCATCAGTAAACTCTGGATCTACACCTTGGACAGGAGATAAAACTTGGACAGTTGGGCAATCCAATGGTGCAACTACATTTACTCCTGGTTGGAATCAGTTAAAATTTAGAATTAAGAATCTCAGTTCCACACAAAATGATTGGGATAGTAACCCATGTGGTATTGCATTTAATGCAGTAAGAAATGATACTGGTGCAACCATATTTAATTCTAGAACAACATGTACAGGTGGAACAACAAGCAAATGGAATTTACTGACAGGTGGAACTGGTGGTGCTGGTGGTACTGCAAAGGTTGAAGTATATTCTGGTGGTAGTTTAGTTCAGACTCAAAATATTTCTGTATCAGATATTGGTAATGCTATTAGTTTAACAGGCGGTCTTTCAATAAATGTCAACAATTATATTGAAGGTAATGCAGGTACTGCTGGTGGTGCAGGATCAACTGGAGGTATTGGAGGTGCTACTATCTTTGTAAATGGTGCAGGTGGTGATGGATCTAGAACTTTATTCACTGGATCACAGAATGCAATTTCGGAATGGACTACCAATACTGGTGGTACTTCTATTTCATATAGTATTCCAAGTAACTATCCTGTTAGCCAAGTCAATGCTGAATTAAAAGGTGCTGGTGGTGGATCAGGTGGTACTGGTGATGGTGGTGCTGGTTGGTATGCTGGTGATGGTGGAGATGGTAAACATGTTCTTGCAAGTATAAATGCTGGTGCAGGACAATCTTTACAAATATGGGTTGGTGAAAAAGGAACATCTGGTAGTGGTAGAAATCCAGGTACAGGTGGTAAAGGATTCTCTGACGGTGGTAACGGCGGTAGCGGTACTGGCGGTGGAGGAGGAGGTGGAGGAGGTGGCTCCTCTGCTATTGGTATTGGTTCTGGTCCTCTCATCGGTGCTGGTGGAGGAGGTGGTGGAGGTGCTGCTGGAGATGGCACACAACTATCATCTATGAATGGTCAACCAAATCCTAATAATGATGCTTTTCAATTAGTCGCTGGATGCTTCGCTGGTTCTGGTGGTAATGGTAACAACTCCGTCTGTACTGGTGGTGGCGGAGGAGGCGGAGGCGGTGGTGTCGGATCTGGTGCTGGTATCGGTGGTGGTGGAGGTGCTGGAAACGGATCCAACGCTGTTAAACCAGGTTTCGGTGCTTCTAGAGGACAGTCTTCATTGGTGTCAGGTCAGAGTATTATTAGTGAAGGTGATGCTAATAATGGTGGTGATGTAAATATTGGACAAGAAATAGATGGTACTGATGGTTACGTTAAGATAACAACCAACCAGAATACTACAGAGTATGGACCTGGTGGAGGTGGTGGTGGATCAGGATGTTATTTTGATTTCATGTTAGACAATCTCTCTGGTACTAGTGTTCCTTCTGGTACAATGTATATTGGTAATGGTAACCAAGATGGTGATGGACGTATTGGATATGGTGTCCTCACTTCTTCTAACCCAACAACAGGTACTAGTCAGACTGTAGGATTATTTGATAGATCTAGTGATGGATGTGATTATGTTGATAGTGGTACTGGTAGTGGAAGTAATGGTGGTTTCGTATCTCCAGATACACAAAAATATTTAAGATTCAGAGGAACTCCTCAAGAACGTTGGGCTAGAACTATAACATATAATGCTAGTAGTAGTAATACTGCTGGTACAGTTACAGAATCGGTACGATTTGAAGTTATACGTGGTAATGATAGTAATGGAGGTGAGTCACCTACTGCACCATTAGAACTATTTGGTAGTAATGATGGTGGTGGTAGTTATGTTAAGTTTGGAACTATATCAACCAGTGGTGGTGCTACTACATGGGAAAATGTAGATGTTGCTATTCCTACTACATATAGAGTTTCTAATTTAATAATGGAAGTAAGACAGAGTAGATCAGCATCAGGTAATGAAAACTTAGATAACTATGGTATTGCTAAGGTATCAATGATACATGCAGAAGGTGAAGTAACAACATATACTACACAGTCAGGTAGATTAGATCTAGGTATAGAATCTATACAAGAAGTTATCGCACCACAGGGTGACCCAGTAAACTCTGCTGGTATCACTGTGAATGATGGTAAATTCACCCTGTCATCTGCTGTTAAGTTAAATGTTACACCCAGTTTGCAACCAGAGGTTGACATTCCACTCGTTACGAGGTATCATTTAGTGAAGTATATGATTCGAGCATATTAAATGGAGTTGGGTAGTGAACATGGATATATTATGGAACCCAGTCAAGCACCAGGTGAATACGATGATTTCATCGGGGTATATCGTAAGTTTGTAAATAAAAAATTATGTATTGATGCTATAGCAGAGTTTGATAAGTTTGCTAGTGCTAATAATAAATTACAACAAGGACATGAGCAGTTCCCACAAGGTAAGATGGGAAGACAAGATAGTGCATTTACATTAGATGATGTTAAAGTAGGTCTTGCTAGTCATTTCTATCAGTATATAAATACAGCATTTGAAAATTATAGAATAAAATACGATCATATATCTAAGATAAAGTTAGGTACTATTGGTCTCAAGATACAAAAGACAGAGCCTGGTGGTGGTTACCATACATGGCACTATGAAAACTCTAGTTTTAGAGCAGCAAATCGTGAGTTAGCATGGATGGTATACTTAAATGATATGCCAGATGGTGAAGCAGAAACTGAATTTTTGTTTCAAAAACGTAGAATTAAACCAGAGGCAGGTACAATAGTTATTTGGCCTGCTGGTATGACACATGTACATCGTGGCAATACTGTTTTTACTAAAGATAAATACATATTGACAGGATGGTATCTTAAACTCCCTTAAAACAATGGCAGAATTTCGTGTAGTACTACAAATTAATGCTCTTTCACGCATTATTACTGTTGATGGAAAGCAACAGGTGATAAGTGAAGCATTTTGGAATGCAAATATCCAAAACCAATTATTTCCATTCTGGACATCAGACAATGATAGATTGATATACTTCAATTACTTTGATAATGGATCATATGGTTGCGAAAAGAAGAAGTTCACTTACAATCGTGTTAGTAACGAGAAGAAGTGGGTAACATATGATTGGAAAGAACCAACCGATGCACAAGCAAAAGAAATTGCTGACGGTGTAAGGGCAAAGTATTTTGAGTATCAAGATGTAGAACAGGAAGAGATACAAGATGAATTGTATCAACAGTATGGTAAGTGGAATAAGATATCATGGGATGGAATTAGAATGGTTCGTAACTTCCTATTAGATGATTCTGATTGGACACAAAATAGTGATAATGCTCTTGATGCTGCTACAAAAGCACAGTGGGTTACATATCGTTCTAAACTAAGAGCAATACCTCAAGATTATACTGGTCAAGAAGCAGATGTTGTTAAGTTTCCATACAATCCAATATATTATGCTAAGTGGAAACAATTAGAAGTAACAGCACCATCTGAAGCTGATAATAATGTGATGGAAGTAAAGAAACCTAATGAAGCAAAGGATTACTTAGCAACAGATGATCAGTTTGGTGTATTCCCAGACAAATCATTGAATACATGGTCAAGAAGGATAACTACTGAGATTGCTAACAAGTATAGAATCAAGAATCCTGAAGATGTATTCAAACCTGCGGATGTTCAGTCACAGTATGAAACTGTGGAAGACGAGATCGCAGCAATACTAGCGTCAATCGAAGCAAATAACACATAAACTATGTTAGATAATATTATGCTCGTCACTCTCTTAAATGGTGACGAATTGATTTGTAATGTATCCAAGCACATCGAAGTTGTCGATGGACTTGAGCAAGAAGTATGTTACAAATTAGTATATCCATTCGTTGTTGATGAACACGATGGTAAGTTAACATTCACACCATGGAAGAAATGGTCTCGTGATACCGAATATTTAATATCATATGATATAATAGTAAACATGTGTGCTGTATGGCCTAATATGGAACGAGAGTTTGCAACTGCATCCCAGAATTATATGAGAGTTATAGATGCTATGGGTCATAGGCCAAATACTACGATGGGAATTACATGATTGAAACATTTAATAATTTCTTTGATAAGAATAAATTATTACAATTAAATAGTGTATTTGATCAAGGTATATGGGAAGATGGTTCTATTAGTGGACCAAGTGATAAACAGATCAAACACAATCTACAACAGACAGATAAGACTGTTAGACAGATGGTGAATGTAGAAGTTCATCGTATGTTAAGAGAGTTTAGTGGGTTCTATTTAATATCTAAAGCATCAGAAGTTCTTATGCTTAAGTATAATGAGGGTATGCACTACAATGATCATGTTGATTTCATACACATGTATGGAATACGTACAGATTATACTTGTGTTATGAATCTAAATGATGATTTTGAAGGAGGTGAACATTATACTAAAGATATGAATGGTAATAAGACTCTACATGAATTAAAACCAGGTGATTTACTCATGTATGATACCAATCAAATACATGGTGTTAATCCTATAACTAAAGGAGAACGTAGATGTGTAACATTCTGGATGGAGAGTGCTATTCAAGATGCATCTATGAGAGAACCAATCGTTAGATTTAATAAATTATATCAAAGACTATATGATAAAAATCAATTAGATGATGAGGACATCCTCGAACTAGATTGGTTTCGTATGGCAATGATGAGAAACCACACACATTTTAGAGATTAATTATGACATTTCAACTTGAAGGATCTGCTAAATTAACTGACATATTATCTTTTGATACTATACTAGACAGAGATGAGATGTTAGAAGTGGATCGAATTGCTAGTCGTCCACGTTGGCAGTTTGGTGCAACAAGTGACCATAATTTTCCACACAAGAAGTTTTGGAAGATGGATGTCAAAGGCACTGCTATGTTTGATACATATATACCAGAGAAGATGGAGATCTTGCTACCATTTAAGTTTGAGATCCTTGACTATTATATGAACGGACATACTCATGGATTAGATGGTTCTATACATAGAGATGCGAGTGACTATACATTTCTCCTCTATTGTAATCCACAATGGGATTTAATGTGGGGAGGCAAAACAATATTTGTACAAGATGATGGGAGGTTTGATGCAGTGTTTCCTAAACCAGGATCTGCTATATGTTTTCCATCAGAAATACTACACTGGGCAGAGGATACAACTAGAGACTTTTACGGACTTAGAGTTAGTGCTGCTTATAAATTAAAGAAAACGGAGACCATAGATGGAAATAAAGACCCTTGACTCCGCTGCTACATGGGATGAAATCGAAGACTACGCTGCTGGAGTGTCAGGGGCAACAATATATTTTGAGAACCCAAGACTAGAAGCAGCAGATTCATCAACCAAGACAGAAGTCATAACATACTATCGTGATGACGAAGATGTACCTACTGATTTAGTAACAATACTAGAGAGCAAGTACTATGGATACATAGAGTTTCGTGATCCAGACTTAGCATTTGAGTTTTGTATAGACTATTTCCCACGTCGTGATGAACTGACTGATGGAGTTGCTGGCGACCCATATTGGTATCACTGTTATGTTGTAAGACAGGATGGTGTTATAGAATATGATAACGATACATTAAGAAAAGGATCGAATTAATCTAAATACGTTTATGAGTGTTATAATCTACCAAGAACATTGTGAGTATCTTGAGAAAGAGAATGAGGAACTCAGAGAAGAGATCCTCTTCCTTAAGACTCAGCTAGAATTTAAAACTATGGGACTTCCTGATTATGAAAACATGGATAGATCGAGTTCGTGAACTAAGTGGAGAGGATTATATTTACATATCATTAATATATCTCGAAGCGTTTGTTGTAAATATTATAATGAACACTGGTATGAAAGTGCCAGATATAGTGTCACTAGATAAACTGTCACAAGGGACAGAGACACCAGTCGAAAAACCTGTATAATTAATACAGTACTAACATTATTATGCCTAGTAAAGATCAGAGATCAATAGAAGGAGGTGAGACGACCCATGAGAAATGGGATCGTGCTCGCTCTATTTTTTTGGAATCTCTTTATAAACCAGACCCTGCGTTAAGAGCATGTGCTCATAACCAGAAATGTTATTACGAACTACTTGCAATCAGAGATAGTATGGTAGAATATGTAAAGAGTATGAAAAATCCTCATACCACTGATACATCATCTTATAATAATATTCCTACGAGGTACTGATGACTGAAGAAGAATACAAAGCAACTCTTAAGAATTTTCTTATTGCTCAAAACAATAACGATCACAACTTCTCTTTGTTACAAGCACAGATTGATGCATTGCGTAAAGAGATCGCTGATCTAAAAGATTTAAAAGAAATGTTTAGGTTGCCTCAATTAAAGAATCAAAATCGTGAACCATTTGAGTACTATGATGTAGAAGAGGTGGATGAGTAATGTCATACATGCCTCGTGTCGATGATTACGTCGTCTGGGAGAGAGAATCTTGGACAGGTATAATGAGAGATGAAGGGTGGGTATATTTTGTAGGTGATCCAGTAGAAAAAAAGAAGGGATTTCCTACACCAGTAAGATACATTACTATAGAGACAGGTGTTAAACCCAAACCATATTGTGAGTTTGAGAAAAACCCAAGACATAAATTTATTCATACATTATTATTATGTTATGAATCAAATTGGAGTGAATTAAAGTACATCAAGAATAGAAGGGAAGATAATACAAGTACATACAAATCACAAGAGGGTCGTTACGAAGACATCCAATGAATGCAATGAAAGAAAAGTTCTTCGCTGAAGGACATACATTACCAACATGTGTTAATGATGGGTGTAGTAACAATGTGCAAGTAAGAGAGTGGAAGTACTGGTCATTCAAATCAGAATGTTCTACATGTGCTACTGCACGTAAGAAAGGTAGAACTGTTGCTGGTGTGACAAGACACAAGAAAACATATTGTGAGAACCACGATGGTCATCTCGGATGGTTGTGTCCTGTAAATGAATGGACTGGATTTGAAAACTCATTAGACCTTGACCATTTGGACGGAAACCATTATAATAATATACCAGAGAACGTCAAGACATACTGTAAATTATGTCATGGACGTAAGTCACTAGAAAATGGTGACTGTCACAGTAACAAGTCATCATCACGTAAAATGGTATGAGCATATTTGAAGACACATTATTAATTGGTGATTCACAAGAGGTATTAAAGGAAGTTGATGATGGTATAGTACATTTAACATGTACTTCGCCACCATATTATAATGCAAGAGCATACTCAACTTGGCCAACTTATGATGAGTACCTTGAGTTCTTACACAATGTATTCACTGAAGTATATCGAGTGACTGCTGATGGACGCATGTGTGCTGTTAATCTATCACCAGTCATTCAAGCAAGAGAGTCACGAGCACATGAGAGCAAGAGACTCGCAATACCATTCCACTTCTTCTCCATCATGGAACAGATGGGGTGGAAGTATATTGATGACATAGTATGGGTTAAACCTGAAGGTGCTGCCATCAATCGCAATGGTGGATTCTATCAGCACCGTAAACCAGTAGCATACAAACCAAATATAGTTTCTGAGGTTATATTAATTTTCCAAAAACCAGGAAATTTCTTAATTGATAAAATCCTAAAATCTCAAAAAAATGAAATAGTTGAAAAGTCAAAAGTCACCGACGCATACGAGCGTAGTAACGTGTGGAATATACACCCAGAGACAAACTCTGATCATCCTGCACCATACCCTAAAGAGTTGAGTGACAAACTCATTCAATACTATAGTTTTGTTGATGACTTAGTTCTAGATCCATTCATGGGAAGTGGAACAACTGCAATATCATGTAAAGATTACAATCGTCATTTTTTAGGTATAGAATTGCATGAAGAATATGTCCAGAAAAGTATCAATAGACTCAAGAAATTTCAACCACTAAATAACTTTTTAACATGAAAGATTTGATATTATATGGTGATTGTAAAGACACACTTAAGCAGTTTAAATGTAAAGCAAGAACATGTATTACATCCCCACCTTATTACGGACTTCGCAATTATGGCGATGAAAGTAAACAAATAGGACTTGAAGATACACCTGAAGAGTATATTCAAAACCTTGTAGATGTGTTTAGAGAAGTAAGAAATGTACTTACTGATGATGGTACATTGTGGTTAAACATTGGTGACAGTTATTATAACTATAGACCTGGTAAAGGTCAGGGATTAGTTAAACAAACTGTTAGCAATACTAACCAAGATTTACCTAACAAATGTGCAAGACGAGGTAACAAACTAGAAGGATTAAAAGAAAAGGATCTAATTGGTATACCTTGGATGTTGGCATTTGCACTGAGAGCAGACGGTTGGTATCTTAGACAAGATATTATATGGCATAAACCAAATCCAATGCCTGAATCAGTTAAGGATAGATGTACTAAATCACATGAGTATATCTTTCTATTGAGTAAGAACAGAAACTATTATTATGATCACGAAGCAATTAAAGAACAGGCAGTAGGTGAGCGTTGGGGTGGCAACAAACCTATCAACATGGATAATACTAAGGACACTAACAATCAATTCAGTGGTCTTACAAGACCTCGTAAGATGGTCTATGATAAAAGGAATAAGAGATCAGTATGGAAAGTAGCATGTAAACCTTATAAAGGTGCTCACTTTGCAGTCTATCCACCTGAACTAATAGAACCTTGTATCCTAGCAGGATCAGAGGTCGGTGACGTAGTATTAGACCCATTTATGGGTTCAGGAACTACAGCAATGGTTGCTAAGAAGTATAGTAGATCATATATTGGATGTGAACTCAACAAGGACTATGCCAGTTTACAAACTGACCGTATTTCTACCATTCCGAACAAACTTCCGTTATACTAAGTATAGTTCAGTCAAATTACTATGACATTCCAACTCGGATCAACAACTTTTCACTCTCGCTCTGATGTTGAATCAGATGCACGTTTACTTGTATTAGATGCATTAGAGAACGAATGTAACAATGGTAACGAACTGTTATCATTATTAGAGGGATTCTTTAAGTACACTGATGTGTATATTGGTACTGATACCGATGGTTCAAATAACTACATCTTCTCAGGAAGCAACGGTTAATGTCAATAATAGTGGACACTTTAATTAGTGTCCACTAATTTCCCATCTCATTCCAATTTGACCTATAATAACAAAGTACTCAACAAAAGGAGCAATTCCAATGACTACCAAACTCAAAGAATACAGAGTGGTTGCATCAAGAGTAACAAACTATATTGCCTATGTTGAAGCAGCAGATGAAGGGGAAGCAGAATTCCTCGCATTAAATGACAGTACCGATTGGGAATTACTTGATGATGATGACTATGAGGTCTATGAAGTGGAGGAAGTAGAATGAATAGTTTTATATCAAATGTAGATGGTGCAGTCATTGAATACTATCATAATAATGATGGCACACTATCATACAAGTTAGAAGGAACAGATTGGCAAGATTTTGTAAAGGAAGATAGAAGACCATATTCAGATCAAGAATACAACGAATTCCTACACATCTTGGAGAACAACTAATGAAACTTGTTACTTATTCATTCCGTATCGTTGCTGAAGATGGTGACGAACCAAATCCAGTTCATTTATGTGAAGAAATACAGGCATATTTGAACAGTAATTTACATTACTATGATGAAGAAGATCATAGAAATGCTGAGGTTGTAGGTTATCATGTACAGCAAGATAATTATGTAACATTTCAGGCACAGGAGGAATATTGATGATTAGTCCATCTCAATACGAACAGTTTCACGAGTGGTTAAATCAATGTCCCACTGAAATACTACAATACATTGATAATACTGACAACATAGTTGTTACCATTGCTCAACCATCTTATGAGGAGGAAAACAAATGACTTATTATGATAAACTCAAGGTCATTCTTTGGAATACTAAACTAACTCATAGTGAGAGAGTCCAAAAGATTAAAGAACTTAAGGAGGAAACCAATGTTTAAGGACTTCACAAATGACATTGCATATTGCATCCAATACTTAGGATGTAATCACGAACAAACTGATGAATTAATCGGTTGTGCTGATAATATGGGTGTAAGTGTACAATATTTTTGTGAAGAGTTTATATTTACTGGAGAGAACATAGCAAATTATCATAATGATGAGTATTTAAGTATTGATGAGTTCAATACTATTCATGGTATCTATTTTGAGGAGGTTGAGTAATGTCTAAAGTTAAACACTACAACACACGATTATCACATGATAAATTAGATTTTTTATCTGATGTATTAGGTGACTTCTGTGAACAACAAGAACTACCATTTATGTCAGCAGATGACATTTTATATGGTGATTTAAGAGATAGTTTAACAGCATACTCTCGAAATTGGTTAGAAAAGTATATTCAAGTATGGGATATTATACAAGAAGAGGAGGTAAATTAATCATGTATTCATCTGAATTCTTTGGCAGACTCTTCTGGGTTGATGATGATCTTGAATTTAGATCATGCCCACAATATACTGATGGCACAGGCGATTTTGATAACGCTGATTATGTGTCAGAGTGGTGTGACTGGGAAGGAGTAAACTTTGACTTACTCTTTAACATTCACAAGACATGCTTAAATACTAAGCAAAACTATCACAATTCCATATCATTACAAGGTGCTTAACATGCATAGTCATCAAATTAAAGTTAATAGATTCACTAGATCTGGGAATCATGGTAAAGGAATACAATGCCCCAAATGTAATGAATGTTTTAATGTGTACCATTTCGCATGGTCAGCACTAACATGTCAGTCATGTAACACAAGTATTGACAAGTATGACTGGTGGTTGGTATGATAGATACTTATAGTGCATGGAGGTTAGCATGAACATTTTAGATTGGATTTATCGTGCTATTACGACCATCAATGTTGGTACTCACAAAGGTGAGGACATTGAGGATGGTACATATACTCGGTATGCAAATCCAAATGCAACTCAGAGTGAGTTTGATGGTAAGAAGATCATTTACCACAATAAGAGGGATCATGCCAGTATATAGAGACTATGAAATTAGAATCAATCTAAATGAATTGATTGAAAAGAGAATACCCACTTGTAACCTATTACATAAGGATCATTGCTTCACTGAAGCACAAGTTGCTGAGATAGCACATGATATTAATATGGAATTAGATTTACATCCAATATTCCATCAAGTTGATGAACATATTATGAACTATGTAAAAGCAGCAGGTATTGATAATACTGAACACTGGGTTGAACCACATTTACCTGACCTTGAGGATTAAACATGGCAGTATATAATAATGTACAGATCACCATTGATCTAAATGAATTGGTTGAAACAAGATGTGAATTTCTATTTAAAGATGAGAAAGACTCATCTATAACACCTAATCAAATAGATTATATCGCTGAAAGATTAAGAACTACATTAACATGGGATACATTATATCACATGGTAGATAGTTCTATATTAGAATTCTTTGACTGTCACGAACATCCTGAGATCTGGGATCCGCATTATGGTGAGATTGCAGGTAATGAACCAGCAAAGTCATTTGAGGAAGCACAGAAGCGATTTAAACGTGATTTCACGATGATTACCATTAAGAATAGTGCATGGGAGTTAGAAGTGCCTATTCGTAAGGACAGATTACAAAGTGTCACAAAGGATGATGCAGAGGATCAAAAAAATGGTATTATATAAATGTTGAGGGATATGTGGTTCCTACGCCCCAAACCTACCAACTAGACTGACCGACCTGTTACTCAATCCCCCTAGTTTACTAGGTTTTTAATTATGAGATTATGGTTTCAGGCAGAAGCAGTCACATGACGTTGGTAGACACCTATTACTGCACAGACAGATGGTTGAGCATAGTGTGGGCAAAGATCTATGGTTGTCTCTGTTCAGCAGAGAAATTACGTCTTGTTAGACCTACTAAGATGTGCAAGTGGTGGGGGTTCAGGTGTAAGCGATTCCCGTAGGGTAAATTTGGGCAACTGGGTGAAACCTAGATCATTGCCCCACTCTCTCAACATTTTACATAGTGTGGCGTACATCAATGATTCGCTCTTATTGTTATAAGTCCACACTTTTTTCACTATACCATAAGGAGTTCAAACATGCCATCCGCAGTTAAAACAAGGACACAAGAAGCGGTAGAGCAATATACACAAGAACTATGCAGAGCATTAGAGGAAGACTATAAACAGTCTCATCTAAGATCAATGGAGCGTATGCACCTTGAGAGTGCTTCAGAGTACACAAGAAATGAAATTGAAGCAACCAATAATGGCACTGCTAACCTTATGAAGTTTAAGGTCTATAATGGTAGAAAGTATTATAAGATTGTATCACAAGAGTATGATACATTCAGAGATAGAAATGAGTATCGTGATGGAAGTGTTAATGCATTTGTAGATAAGAAGACTGGTGACGTATATAAACCAGCAGGTTGGGCAAAACCAGCACAGCATGTAAGATATAATTTATTAGATGAGAGATCAAGATCTGAGTGTCTTGGTCGTGCAGACTGGGCAGGTGGATACTTATACATGTATCCACATGGTTGACAATCATATCTAAATACGCTAAACTATTAAATGTAACCTCTTTTATTCATGTCTAAAAATCTATTCCACGAATACATCTCGGAGTTCATAGATTTCCGCTTTGACTACGCAGATGGTGATGCAGTAGTCCGTCCAGTACCAAAAGCAGGATTGGATGATGAAGGTGTTAAGAAGTACTGGAGACTATTCTCTAGGTATCCCAACGATTTTGCAGCATCCGCAGTGAAAGCGTTACCTAAAGATGTAGAGTTCGTATCCTACGATCATCTAAATAATGTATTCCAGTTGAGAGCAAAATGAACTCATTTGACCTAGATGACAACGAAAGTTTCCGCATATCTCACCGCAGGGATGAGATATGTGAGGGTGTCGTAAGTCGTCTATTGACGCTGTTTGCGGAGGAAAGACATGACGATGCACTCTGTTTATGTCAAGAATACCACGAATGGATGGAAGAAACTATGCTACATAAGGAGCAGACATTCTTCTATAATGAGGATGAACTCAAAGAATTATTCCATTCCCTTGAACGATAAAATGAGGGAAGATCTTAAAAACTTAATACTAGACTACATTAACGCAAAGAACAAAGGTCAAGACAAGGAAGCAGAGAGACTACTTGAAGAGATCAACATTCTACGCATGGAGCAGAAAACTTAATGGCACGCACTCAAAAGAGTTTGGATGCTAATCTAAAGAAACTAACTACACGCAGAAAGAAATGGGAGAATGATCCCTATAATCCTGATGTGATTAGTACTCATCCTGATGCACCTAAGTGTCCAGCATCACGTAAATTAGAACTGTTTCCACATGGGAGCACATTTAAGATACGTTTCGATGATAAAAGAAAGAAAGATCCATTGCCAGTAGCATGGTTCAGATATTATTATGATGCATGTGAGCACATAATAAAATATAACCTTAAACCCCAACATTATTCATTAAAAATTAGGAGTGACAAATGCCTTTAGTTATTATTATACTTGGTTCAACATCAATCGGTGTTGCTCTTGCATTGTACATAATCAGAAAGTATGATCCACATGTATGATACAATAAAAAAGCACCCCTTACGAGGTGCTTATGACAGTATTTAATTTGGATTCATTGAAGTATGTCCTTACAGATTTGTTTACTCGTATGGTCTTGCTCGCTCGCTATCATACAATCATAGTAATCATTAAGTCTCGTGGTATTGTCATCTCTTGTATTTGATGCATGTAATGAATGATTCCATCCTCTTAGTTGATTTTGCGATACGATGTTATGCATAAGACCTCTCTTTGAATTGAACTCATAATGTAGTAGATTTGGTTACATTGCCCTCGATTGAATACATAATTATTTATATGAATTAACCCCATTTTAACACATATATTAACTATGCATAATTACTCAAATTTAACTGACCTAAAGCATTGTGATATGAACACTGATGAAGGTGAGATCATATCCGAACTATTAACATTAACAGCATTATTAAATGGTAACATGACTAGACTAGAAACAAGCAATTCAACTGGACGAATAAGTAAGAAGATCGTAATAGAATATGATATCAAGCAAAGAGATCAAGGATCATCTTAAATACTTACAACGATTAAAACATGACCTGAAATATGGTTACAAAACACCCTTAAGAAAGAGAGATAAACTACACAATGATAATATTCATAATAGGATACGTGATAATGGTTCTAAATGAAGGATTTGTTATGATGAGACATGTATCACCTCTATTCGCACAAATAAGACAAGAACTGATTAAAGACTTTGGTAGTAGATGGCAACAAATCCATAGTACATTAGATTGGTTATGGATAGTATTAATAGGAATAGGGTTGTGGATAAGTGTAGGTCATAGGGTTGTTGAGTTGTGGTCACTTGGAGTGTTTTGGGTAGGTGCATTGTGTTTAATATATGTACCAAAGTGGTTGAGAGAGAAGGCAGGATAACTATTGAGAAATGTTCTCAGGATACTATCCTATAGTAACCATCCGCACATTGGTATGACTAGGGTTTTCCACAGTGGTTGTGGATAACTCTGAATCATTTAGAAATGGTTAAAAAAATATAGGTAACGTGCTCTCTTCTTGTTGTCTTAGCGTGCCACCTACCGAAAGTCAAGGAGTAGTGTGACAGTTCTCAAAGTGGCACAGAAACCCACCAAATCCCTCTGAGGAGGAGTATAATAAAGTCATAAATCCAAAAAACTCGGAAATCTCACTTTTTAAGTTTTTCAACATTTTAAAAAGTTTGTATTTTTGACTTTTTGAGTTTTTTAAGTTTTAAATCTTTTCTATTTTCTTTAAAATGGTCAAAATCACTGGCATATTCGATGATTTAAACTCATCCGCCGTAAAAACAGTTAAATTCACTGAAAATACTGTTATAATCACATATAACAGTAATATAAACAAAGAATACGAATTTAATTGTGAAAATGTATTAGAATTTACACAATCATTCCTTAATTGTATATCAAACAAGGAAAGTGTGGGGAAATTATTACATAAAAGCATCAAATCTGGTGCTCTCACTGAAAATAAATAATACAACTGTTCATTTCATACCAATGACTAAACCTACTAAGTTAGATCATAGTAAGTACAATCAAATAGATGAAGATATAGAGGATTATGGATATAATATTAAGAACGTCAAGAGATCAGGTAAAAAAAAGGTAACACGTTTTAAGGAATATAAGAGTTGGGAGGAGGACAGTTATTAAAGTGGCACAAGGCAGGTAGAAAAGGTAAGGTGATCGTATATAATAGATATGGTTGAGCAGCAGTGGATAAGAGAGAGGTAGACCAGTTCACAAACTGTCCACTTTTCTCCCCACTGTTGCCAATCTCGTCTATAATAAGTACATGTCAAACAAAGTTCCCAACATGATCACTCTAGAACTCACAATCGAAGAAGCACAAGCATACGTTGCCTCTTTGGATCGTGCTCTTGACAACCCTTTCATACAGGATGACGATGAGTGCCAAAACCTTTGGACATTAAATGCCAAATTGGACGCATCAATAGAAGCATCACTAGACCCTGTGGTTTAGTGATGTTTTTCCACACCCTGTTGAAAACTTTTATTAACCTATTCTTTCTTACATTCATGCGTAAACTTGAAAAGCAAATGAACTTCGCAGTTAGCAACAAAGGCAACTGGTCTGGATCTAACACCGATGTTCATTACAATGAGAATACAAATTGCAGTTCAGTTTATTTACATGGTCATAACATTGCTACGTATGACCATAACACACGTGCATTAAAGATATCATCATGCGGATGGGAGACTGTGACTACTAAGTCCAGACTAAATGCATTACTTGATGAAGTCAAATACGGTGCAGGTGTGTTTCAAAAGCAATTTGAATGGTTCGTAAGTTTCAGAGGTAAAATTGTACCATTCTTTGATGGTATGATATTACATAACTCAGAAACTCTCGAAGTTGCATAAACTTAAGAAACGCACTTTTTGAGTTTTTTGATATTCTCAGAAAGTGCGTTTTTTTGTTTTTATAAAAACTTAAGATTTAACAGAGCGTGTTTAACACATGCTGTGTTATAATTAATACTAACCTCGCTCTAATCTATTATGGAAAATGTTAACAAGAACAAACAGTTTTTCATTAATGAATTAAATGAACAAAGAGAAGAGTTAATTAATACGTATGGTGAAGACATAGGTATAAAGAATTGGGTTGATCAAGACTACTATGACGGAGAGTACTATATTACACCAAGTTACAGGTGATATCAACCGAAGGTGTGCCACCTGTCAAACTGTCTGAGGTCAGCTGACCTGTGCTCGCCATATGGTATAATATTACTATGTCTAATTCAAATTCTATGAACGCTGCCCAACTTGATGCCATCGCTGAACAGTATTCCGAAATCGTTGCAGATGGTATGGATTGGAAGACCATGTACCAATATGTTTATGATACGCTTTGCGATTATCATCAAGGTTTGGGATACCATGACCTTAGAGAACATATTGAAACATATGATGAAGAGTTATGGAAAGATCTTTGTGACAATGTTAAAGATGTCAAAGCATGGACACCCGATGACAAAGGGGTTACAACTTACTCAATGAAACCAGGTGAAACATTATCATTTCCAGTTCACAAGTCAGCTGCCGAAGACAGTTGAGAAACTGGCACACATTTTTCCTATTTGGGTCTGTTGTGTGTGTATAATGAGTATATGAATGATTCAATTTTAAATGAGTTCTATCCCCAACTCACTCAAAAGGGATACACGTCTCGTGAAATCCATGAAAGCATGGAAGCAGCGATCTCTCAAGAGGT
>CETH01150308.1_pt1 | contig 30175 bp, 36 predicted proteins | sample 361461 | NCBI WGS metagenome assembly CETH01 (sample SAMEA2622695, study PRJEB7988) | marine metagenome | isolation source: saline water (ENVO:00002010), including
ACCTATTGCCGAACTAGTTGGTACACCATTCAAAAAGGCCGCATCTGCCTTTGGTCCTTTCCGAAGCTCAATCTTATCTTTTCCTAAATCAGTTAATCCTGATATTAAGAGGAAAATTCTTCGAGGAGTCGAAGAACAAAAAATTTCAGTATTCTTAATAAAATTTTTTTCAAGTTCAAACTCAAGAAGTGATTTAAATTGATTTACGACGGAATCAGCAAATTCAGCAGGCAATTCTTCTGTTCCAATCTCAAGTAAATATGTAGACAAAAAAAAATTTAACTATTACAACTATAATTTACTACCAGTTAAATAAGCTTTTAGCTAATGTATAAAAAGAGATACTTTTTAGTCATTTTGTGGTACAAGTAGAAAAAGTTAAGAAAAAGAAGAAAGAAGAAAAAAAGCAAACAGTTTGCTTAGCTAATGGCCTGGAAGTTTCTAAATTTGAGGAATTCAAAAAAGGTAGTAACTTCTTAAAAGAACCTTTAGCTAGTGAATTGATCAACGATAGTGATCATTTTTCTAATGACGCAGTTCAATTACTAAAATTTCATGGTAGCTACCAGCAAGATGACAGGGAGAATAGAAAACCAGGAGCAAAAGATTGGCAAATGATGCTTAGATTAAGAAGTCCAGGAGGTGAGATCCCTGGGAAACTTTTTCTTTCATTAGATGATTTATCTAATACATTGGGTAATGGCACTTTAAGGGCAACAACAAGACAAGCTTTTCAAATGCATGGGATTAGAAAAGATAAGCTCAAAAAAGTAATTAATACAATAGTTAATTCAATGGGTACTACATTAGCTGCTTGCGGAGATATTAATAGAAACGTTATGGCTCCTGCTGCTCCTTTTGAAACACCCGAGTACAAAATAGCAAGGAATCTCGCCATACAAGTAGCAGATTTATTAACCCCAGTTGCAGCACAAGGTACATTTCTTGAATTATGGGCAGATGGAGACCTTTCTTACAAAATAAAACCTGATAAAGATGTTAAATCAAAACGAAAATTACAATATAAGAATCAAGTATTTAGTGGGGTTAAAGACGAACCTCTTTATGGCTCAACCTACTTACCTAGAAAATTTAAATGTGCCGTTACTGTTCCAGGAGATAATTCTGTAGATTTACTTACAAACGATATTGGTATGGTTGCATTCACTTCCAAAGAAGGTCATTTAGAAGGATGTAACTTCTATATTGGCGGAGGTATGGGAAGAACCCATAATAATGAAGAAACTTTTGCGCGAATAGCTGATCCACTTGGTTATGTAGAGAATGAAGAGGTATTTGAATTAATAAATAGTATTGTTGCAGTTCAAAGAGATTATGGAGATAGGAAATCTCGTAAAAATGCACGAATGAAATATCTTCTTCATGACAAAGGGATTAAATGGTTTAAAAAAATATTACTTGAGAAATATTTTCAAAAAGAGATTAAGCCATTAAGACATGAGCCAGAGAATAAACTTATTGATTATTTGGGATGGCAAAAACAAAATAAAAATTTTTGGTTTGTTGGTCTACCTTTATTATCTGGTAGGCTTAAAGGAGAGAAAAAATCAACTATCAGGTTATTAGTAGAAAAATATAACCTTAATTTAAGAATCACTCCTAATCAAGATATCCTAATCACGGATATTCCAAACAAAAATAAAAAAGTCATTCAAAGTGTACTTAATGAAATTGGCTACTCAAAACTTGATGAAATAAATGAGATTGAGAGGCATGCATTAGCATGCCCCGCATTACCCTTATGTGGCTTAGCTATGACTGAAGCTGAGAGGATCTTACCTGATATATTGAATAGAATTGATACTTTACTTAAAAAAGTAGGAATTCAAAAAACTATTTTATTTAGAATGACTGGATGTCCTAATGGATGTTCAAGGCCATATATGGCTGAATTAGCATTAGTAGGAAGCGGTCTTAATAAGTATCAGTTATGGTTAGGAGGAACAAAAAATCTACAGAGACTAGCGAAACCATATTTACAAAGGATGCCTTTGGAAGATCTAGAAAGTACATTAAAACCATTATTTATTGAATGGAAGGATAAAAATCCAGAACTTGATTTTGGTGACTTTATCAATTCCATAGAAGAGTCAAGAATAAACAATTTATTAACTCAATAAATTAAATTCAGACCTTTCCGTATATTGCATTTTTCTTATTATTTTTCCATGCCCATAATTGATCACCGTAACTAAAATGCCACCATTCATTTGGATGCTGAGCAAAATCAAATTTAAGCATAGTATTTTGTAGAACTTTTCTTCTATAATGGCGATCTTTTGATTTTTGATCTCTTCCTTTTTGATAATAATCTGGACTTGCGCTAGCATCCATTTGATCAATATCACAACCCATATCAATAAATTTGCCAGCTTTATCTACTAATGTAATATCTATAGCTGCCCCAGTTGAGTGTGGGGGAGGATTCTTAATACTTGGGGATGGAAATGCCCAGAACTTTTCAACCTTCTTAATTATTTCTGGATATAAATTGATATTCTCTATAGAAAAATCCATACCATTTTTTTTACATTCATTATTACAAGCATAATAAAACATATACTCCTGAACTTCTAATGGCCGCCAGGTATCATAGATAAGAAAGTAAAAATTATTATAATTTAAATTTAAATATTTATTAGCTTTTAATAATCTTGATAAAACACCCTCTCTTAAATTCCAAATACTTTTTTTCTTATTATATGGAGCTCCTAATTCAAAATATGGATGCGGTGAAGCAAAATTGAAATTTTCAGGGATTGATACTAATTGCTCCTTATTATCTTTAATTGGAATATCTTGCCAAGGTTTCAATTCTTTAATATGTTCAATATAATTTATATTTGCATAAATATTTATAAATTCAAGAAGAGATTAATTTAAAAAATCATGTACAAATTTATTACTATTTTTTTCGAATAAAATTTTTTTAAGCATTTTATTTCTCTCTAGAGAAGGATCACTTAAAAGAATATTATTTGCTTCTTCACGAGCCTTTTCTATGAGAATTTTATTATTTGGAAGATTATCAAGAACAAAATCAGGCAGACCAGATTGTTTGTAGCCTAATATTTGGCCTGGACCTCTTAATTCTAAATCCTTTTCAGCTATGTAAAACCCATCATTAGAATTTTCCAGGACTTCTAATCTTTTGTTTATAGATGAATTATTTGAACTTTTCACAAGATAACAAGAAGACTTATAAGAATCTCTTCCCACTCTTCCTCTTAATTGATGAAGTTGTGAAAGGCCAAAGCGTTCTGAATTATAAATAATCATTATTGATGCATTAGGAACATCAATGCCTACTTCAATTACTGTAGTTGAAACCAGTATATTTATCTTATTTTTAATAAATAAATCAATAATATTATTTTTTTCTTCGGAATTAAGCTTGCCATGTAGTATTCCCAACTTAAATTGATTAAAAATATCATCTGATAAGTATTTATATATTTTATTAACTGAATTTAGATTTAATTTTTCTGATTCTTCAATAAGAGGCAATATTACATATGCTTGCTTCCCTTTATTAATTTCTTTTTCTACAGTCTTGAATAATTCAGCTAAATTACTCTCTTCTATTATTTCTGTTTTTACGGGAAATCTCCCCGGGGGTAGTTCGTCGATTTTACTAACATCTAAATCACCATAAATTGATAATGCTAGTGTTCTTGGTATAGGCGTTGCTGTCATAGAGAGCAAATGAGTATTATCTCCTTTTCGTAAAAGACGATTCCTTTGACTTACACCAAATCTATGTTGTTCGTCTATAACTACCAAACCTAGTGAGTTGAAAATAACTTTATCCTCAAACAAAGCATGTGTTCCAACTAATATATCAATCTCTCCTGTTGATAATTCAGATAAAATTCTTTTTCTTTTTTTCTGGCTAGTATTACCAGTTAACAATTCAACAGAAATAAAAAGCGGCGTTAAGTTTTTAATTAAATTTTGATAATGCTGCACAGCCAAAACTTCTGTAGGTACCATTATTGCCCCTTGTAATCCATTTTCAACTATGTATAAAAGAGATGCTATTGCAACTATAGTTTTTCCGCTCCCTACATCACCTTGTAAAAGTCTTGACATAGGATTGGAACCTTTCAGATCATCTTTTATTTCCTTTAGTACTTTCATCTGAGATTTTGTAAGACTAAAGGGAATATTTTTTAAGAAATCTTCAAGATACGATTTATTTTTTTTAAAATCATTTTGTATAGATATTGACTGCCTTTTATTTTTTTTTATTAAAAATTTTAATTGTAGAAGCAATAATTCATCAAAAAGAATCCTTCGTTTTGATAAATCAAGTAAGCTTTTGTCCTTTGGTAAATGAAGATTAATTAATGCTTCATTTATAGAGCACAAGGATAATGCTTTAATTTGTTTACTATTTAGGATATCTTGATATTGATTAGCACAAAATAATATGCGCTCCACAATTTTTATATAATTTAAATTATTAATAGAATCTGTAAGAGAATATATTGGTAAAATTTTTCCAGAAAATTTAAGATTTTTATCATCAATATTTAAAATTTCTATTTGAGGATCTACAAAAGATCTCCCATAATCTGACATCTTAACTTTTCCAGAAACAGCTAATTTAACACCAACCCTAAATTTATTTTTTTGTGTTAATAAAAAGGAATATGAAGTAAATCTTTTACCTAAAAAAAACTTTGTTATTCTGATTGAGCCTGTTTCATCAGAGAGTGTAATATTCATTATTGATAAATAAGATTTATTTTTACTTCTATACATATAAAATTTTTTTATATGGCCTGTACAGGTATAAGTGGATTCAGGTCTAAGATTTGCTATTTTTTCCTTATTTGAATAATCTAAATAAGTTCTAGGGAAATAATTAATAAGATCTTTAATATTAAATAAACCTAATTTATTTAAATTCTCTTTATAAATTTTTCCAATCCCTTTTATTTCTGATATTTCAGATAAAAGTTTTAAAGATGTACTTTTTAACCTTAATTCATAATTATAAGGAGTATTTTTATTTTCCTCAATTTCTAAGGATTTACTTAATTTAAAAAGTATTTTTCTTGTGTCTACTATTAGTCTTCTTCTCTGACTAACAACTAATTTATTATATTCTTTATATGTAGAACTTAAATAATTAAATTTTTCAATATAGTATGGATCTAAATTTAAATGACCCAATCTTTCTAAAGATTCAGACAGATATTCATTGAAATTCTTTTCTTTTCCTAAAATATTTGAAAATTCTGCCTCTGATTCTAATGTTAAAGATTTTTGTAACGGCCTAATCCAATTCTTAATGTATTCAAAATAAGAATTTTTATTATCCAATTTCAAAAAAATTAATTTTTACCATTATTAGCCAAATCATAATTAGAAACAATTTTCTTATTACACCAATATTGTTCTTTTTTAATTAATATTTTTAATAAATTTCTTAGCATTAAAATTTTATTTCTTTGAATATTTAAATTAATATTATTGAATTCTAGCTCTATTGGATTTACACAAAAAAGGTAAATTTTTGAGAAATTTATATTTTTAAAAAATTCTTCATTATATATAAATTCATTAGATAATAAATCAAATAGAATTACAAATGGTTTTGGATTGGTTGTTAAAAAATTATTTTCAAATAAGTATGATAAGAAATTCTCAGGAATTATTTCATTAGAAAAATTTTTACTAAATATTTTTTTATTTACTTGCATAGATATTTTTTTTAATTGTTTATTTAATCCATTATCAATAGAATCAGACCACTGCAGAATCGTAGACAATTCATTTTCTTCAAAAATATTTAAGATACAAAACGATTTAAGTTTTTCTTGAGAATTGATCTTATTTTTATATGAATCTCTATCTGATATAAAAAGTTTTTTATCTTCATTAATATTTCTTTGAACCGTATCAACCTTTATTTCTTTATTCTCAAAATAATTATTATCTAAATCTATAGAACTTTGAAAATTATCTCTTATATTATTTCCATAATAGTCGTAATAATCATATTGAAAATAATGGCCTTTATTTAAATCTTTATCATAATTAAATTTATTATTATTCAAGTCGATGCTTCTTCTTTTTTTATTATTTTCGTTATTAATTTCATCTGTTAGGGATAATTGTTCAATTGTTAGAAAAGGTAATATTTGATTAACTAATAATTTTATTTCATTATTAATTAAAAAATTTATATTCTGTTCATATTTTTCCCTATTTATATTATTTAAAGCTGCTAAAGATAATATTCCTTTTCTTATTGAATTAAGTAATTCAGACCTTATGGAAGTTAGGTAAGCCTCATAAGAATTATATAAATCTTTTAAGATTTCCTTTTTTTTTGCATTCAGAAGAATTAGTTGATTATCAACTTTATTAAATCTTTTATCCTTAAATTGTTTATCCAATTTTTAATTTGTCTTTAATGACGCAACTTCATCTGCAAAACCTATTTTCTCTACTTCAATTCCCTCCCCAAGGGTATATCTTGTAAAACGTCTAACTTTAATATTTTCACCAATTTTTCCTGCCGCCTGCTTAACCAACTGTTCAACTGTCATTGCACTGTCTTTTATATAAGGCTGATCAAGTAAAGCTAATTCCTTTAATCTTTTAGAAATTCTACCTTCAACTATTTTCCCTTTAATTTGTTCTGGCTTGCCTGACAAGTCATCTCTTCCCATTTCGATAAGTTTCTCTTTTTCCACAATCTCATTTGGAATATCATCAATAGAAACATATTCAACATTAGGACAAGCTGCAATTTGCATAGAAATATCTTTCAAAAGTGATTGAAATATTTCACCTCTCGCAACAAAGTCAGTTTCACAATTAATCTCAACCAATACACCTACTCTTGAACCTGTGTGGATATAACTGCCAATAGAACCCTCAGCAGCAACTCTGCCTGATTTCTTTTCAGCACTTGCTATACCTTTTTTTCTTAGCCATTCAATCGCTTTTTCAAGACTTCCATCTGTTTCTTTAAGCGCTTTTTTACAATCCATCATGCCCGCACCTGTTTTGTCTCTAAGATCTTTTACAAGTTTTGCTGTAATGTTTGCCATTTTATTTAAGATTAGTTTGTTAAGTTTTAAATGAAAAAAATTTCAAGGAAATCTTTGATCAACTTTTTCTTTGATCGTTGGATCCTTTCCTGCCTTCATTAATTGCATCCGCAAGCCTTCCCAAAACTAGTTGAACTGATCTTACAGCATCATCATTGCATGGAATTGGAACTTCACATAAGTCAGGATCACAATTAGTATCCAACATGGATACTAAAGATATATCCAACTTCCTTGCCTCAAGAACAGCATTTGATTCTCTTCTTTGATCTACAAGAACAACAACATCAGGTAATCTTCTCATATTTTTTAACCCGCCCAAATATTTTTGTAATCTTTCAAGTTCTCTCCTTAAAACAGCTGCTTCTTTTTTTGGCCTCATAGCAATTGCTCCGCTAGATTCCATTCTTTCTAAATCTTTAAGTCTTTCAATTCTTGCTTTCATAGTAGACCAGTTGGTTAACATTCCACCAAGCCATCTTTGATTAACATAAGCGGCTCCACATCTTGAGGCTTCTTGAGCTACAACCTCAGAAGCTTGTTTTTTTGTCCCAACGAAAAGAAATCTCTTTCCACTTTTTGCCGCAGTTCTAGCCCATTTATAAGCATTATTCATACAAACGGCTGTCTTAACAAGATCTATAATGTGTACACCATTTCTTGCACAGTATATATATTTCGACATCTTGGGATTCCAACGTCTTGTTTGATGCCCAAAGTGAGCACCAGCTTCCATCATTTCAGAAAGAGTTACAATAGCCATTTTTTGAAATTAGTTTCGGGTTAGCCTCCATCTGACGGGAAATTTAGAATTAAATCACCCGAAACAGCCAGATGTGCGGTTTTATTTACTAGGACATTGTAGCAAATAAGAGGTATTTAGGAAAATTTCTTCTTTCTACAAAATTTATAGAGTTCTCTCACGTATATATAATTTAAAGGAATTCTGAGAATTTCTAAAGCAATACGATTTCTACCTTTATTTACAAAAAAATTAAGTAAAGGTAGTAAATTATCAATATTTATAATTCCTCCAAGACATAATAATTTCCAAATTAATCTATGCAAGAAAGTATATTGAATGATAAATCGAACTCTTAAATTTGGATGTTTTTTATAAAACAATAGTGCCATTTTTGCCCTTTCCTTCTCTTTATCAATGAGTGGTGCTATTTGATCACAAGTAAATTTAGGATGCCAATGAAATCCAATAGCCTCAGGACATTTAATTAATTTAGTCCCAATTATTTTTAATCTTTCACCTAATTCCAGATCTTCCCATCCATATAAACTAAATGATGTGTCAAATAAACCTGCCTTCAAAATCAATTCTTTAGAGATAGCAACATTGCCTGTAGCGAAATATGCAAATGAAATATCTGTAATTTTATAACTCTCTTTTTCTGGATTCTCAAAATTCGATGTATTAATTACAGAACCATATGTAAAACATTTTTTATTATTATTTTTCCACTCATGGATTAATTTTTCAACATGTCGCAGAATAAAATCATTTAAGACAATTAAATCGCTATCTATAAAAATTATTATTTCATTTTTTGCTTTCATAACACCTAGATTTCTTCCTAATGCAGGACCACCATGTTTCTGTTCATAAAGGACTACATGCGGTAGGTTAGATTTATTTTCCTTAATCCATTCATTTGTGCCATCAGTAGAGCCATCATCAACGACAATTATCTCGTAATCTTTAATTTTTTTGCCCAAATTCTGATTTTCCAAGGCATATAAACATTTCTCAAGAATTGGTTTCCTATTATAAGTTGGTATTACTAAACTGACGTTCATAACTCAAAAATGATTTTTTCTAACTAAGTTAAACTAAAAATATTAAATTTTTAAAATTAGTCGGCAGCACCACCATTATTAGCAGTACCCGCTACGTTGCCCATCCCATCTGATCTCCCATCAGTTCTTAATTTTCTTTTTTTGAACTTTCTTGCATAAGCTCGATTTCTGTCCTGTTTTTCTTTTTTTAGATTTCTTCTTTTAGACATAAAAATTTTTTATTTATTATTATATTAACTTACTAAAGGGCATTAAAAATTTTGCCATCTTCCATATTGAGTATCCTATCCGCCATATCTGAAATTCTGGGGTCATGAGTAACCATTAAAACTGAACAATTTTGTTCTTTTGCCAATTTTCTTAAAAGAGAAACAATTTCTCTTCCTGTAACACTATCTAATGCTGAAGTAGGCTCATCAGCAAGAAGTAATTTAGGATTTGCAGAAAGCGATCTTGCTATTGCAACTCTTTGTTTTTGACCTCCTGACAAATCACTTGGTAATTTCTTGTTATGTTCATCTAAACCTACTTCAGAAAGCCAGTTTCTTGCTATTTCTCTTCGCTGTAGATAAGTTAAATTTTTTATCAGATCTGCCCCCATCTGAACATTTTGTTCTGCAGTTAAACATCTAAGTAGATTATGTCCCTGAAAAATCATACCAATACTTCTACGTAGTCTTTGTCTCGTCTTTCTTGAAGCTCCATTTAATTCATTATTTAGAACTTTCAGACTGCCACTTTGGCATGTTCTCAATGCACCTATTAATGTTAGCAATGTTGTTTTCCCACAACCAGAAGGTCCTTTTAAAAGAACTAATTCTCCTTGTTCTATATTAATGTTGACCCCATCAAGAACTTTCTTTCTATTTTCTCCAATCCCATAATAATGACTTAAATCGCTTATTAAAACACTTTTTGAGTTTGTAAGTTTATTTTTTCTTGAAATTTTATTATTCATAACCACTAGAATATTTCAGCAGGGTCTGCATCAACTAACTTTCTCATTGCTATACCCGCAGAACCCATACACATAAATAAAATTAATACAAAAATTAAAATCGACTTATTAGCATCCATTTCTATAGGTAATCTTGTTGAATTTCTAACTAAAGAATAAAGTACTTGCCCTGAAAAATATGCAGGTAAATATCCAAAAAGGGCTAATAAAAAACCCTCCCTAGCTACCACGAAAAAAAGAGATTTTAATCTATAGCCCATGGCTAACAAAGTTGCATATTCAGGTAAATGATCAATAACATCACTATAAAGAATTTGATAAACTACAACACAACCGACTACAAATCCCATCAAAGCTCCAAGAGTAAAAATAAATCCAATAGCTGTACTATTCCTCCAATAATTTTTTTCAAAATCTATAAATTCTTTTTTTGTAAGAATACGAACATCATTAGGTAGTGAATTATTTAGGACTCTAGAAACGATTTTAGGATTTGCCCCTAATCTTAATTTTACTAATCCAATTTCTATGCTTCCCTTTGGATTTCCGGGAAATAATCTTAAAAAAGTTTCTCTACTAGTAATTAGGTTACCGTCTGCTCCAAAAGAAGGTCCTAATTTAACTAAGCCCTCTACTCTAACTCTTTTACCAGCGACTTCAGTTTCAACTTTTCGCCCCTCTAAAAACCATTCTTCTATTGGTCCGAATTCTGGTCTAGACAAAGAATCAAAAAGAACACGACCAGGATTCTTCAAAGTCTCTGCCTTTTGAACAAAATCTTTATCAATTAGAAGCGAGTCTTCTGGATTAAACCCTAGTGCCAATATAGACCTCGTTTTAAGATTGTTAGGATTTCGCCAAAGCAAGTAATTCAGATTAACTGGTGCAATGCTCTCTACATCATCTTGAGCAAGTGTTTGGATTAATCTTCTTTTTGGGAACCCACTCATGCTTATAGAACTTTTAGACCTAGGACTAATAAGTACTAAATCTGCATCAAGAAGTCTATGAACCGTTACGCTAGCATCAAATAAACCATCTCTAAAACCTAACTGCATAAACATTAAAATTCCTGCGAAAGAAATCCCTGCTATAGCTACCAGTAATCTTAAAGGCTGACGACTTAGCAAAAGCCAAGCAAGAGGAATTTTCCTAGACTTAAAAAAATTCATTTTGGTAGAAACCTTGCTATAACTTTCATACCTGCAAAGTTCTTTACCAACTCAATAGAATTATTATCAAGATCAACAAGTACCTCAATAATTCTTGCATCTGCATCCCCGGTTGGATCTGTAGATAAGACTTGTCTTTGTTTTACTCTAGGACTTATTCTTATAACACGACCTTTAAGTTTATTTTTAAATCCACCATTCTCGCTTATCAAAATAACATCCTGATCAATAAAAACTCTATTAATATCAGATTCATAAACCTCTATTAAGGCTTGCATCTTTTGATTTGAGCCAATTTCAAGAATTCCTTCATTATTAGACCTTTCCCCAACCCTCGTATTGATTGATAGGATGTAACCATCTATAGGACTTTTTAATTGAGAATTAAAAAGATCAATCTCTACAATCGTTTTTTCTGCAATATTTGAAATTTTTTGTTTTTTCAATTTTATTAATTCATCTTTGCGTTGAGAAAGTAATACTTCTGAATAGACCTTATTATCAGCTGCCAATTGATATCTTTTAATCTGTTCTTGTTTTAAATTAATTTCCTCATTATTAGCTAATATCAAATTCTCTAAAGCTTCAAGATCAGCTGATAACTTTTTCCTATTTTCAAATTCCGCCAAAATTGTACCTTTATTTACAAATTCTCCTTCTTTAACAAATAAGGCGGTAAGTCTTGGAGATGATCCAAATTGCGTAATTGGAGCTGCTAATTTTCTTATTTCTCCAGATGGTGAAAGTTTTCCTAATGCAGCGACTGCCTTTAGTGACGAAATATTTTCTTCAATTAAAAGTTTATCAACTGTGATCTTTTTTTGATTTCTTGAGCAAGAATTTAACATTCCTGATAGAGGGAAAAACAAAATAAAGAAGGATATAAACTTTTTTAATATTTTTAGGTTCATTGAAAATCAAATAATATTTCTTTTATATATTTTTCAACCCAACTTTTATCGAAGTAATTTTGAAGTACAAGACTAGTTTTTTCATTTTTCATTTGTTGCTTGCAGTATTTTTTTTGAAAGGAAATTCTTTCTTGTATTTTTTCATTAAGTATATCTGGTAATACTTTGAAACTAACCTCAACTAGGATTGTAAGATATTGATCAACAATTTCATAAAATAAATTTTGTTCAGATTCATTAGTTAAGGAGGCAAAAAAAACATTTTCTGAAAAAATATTTCCCCAATCTGGTATTTTCCTTATTGATCTAAACCCTTCTTTCTTAACTTTGTTCATCTTTTCTTCATATTGATTGCTTGCAGAATTTGAAACTGGTGATAAATCTACAATAGCCGCAGAAACAAAATTATTTACTTTTACTATATCCAATCCAAATATTGGAATTTCATATAAAGGATCTGGGAAAAATACACAATGTAAAATTTTTAAATTACCTGAGAATTGAGCTATTTCTAAATGTAACTTTCTAAAACCTTTTGCTTTATGAAATTGATTCTTGATATAAAAATCATTACCATCATTATCACTTACAATATTAGAAAAACTAGAATTGATATCAATGCATTCAAGATTTGTTAATGACGATCTCTTTTTATCAATGTTTTTAACCAATGACAAAATAAAAGGGTCGAGTAATTTAGTTTTATTAATAGGATCAGTCAACGAAAGTAATGTACATTATTTGATTTTATAAAATTTTTTTATAAATGGATAAAAAAAAGATTAAATACTGGGATCATTCAAGCGGAATACAATTTGTTTTAGTGCAAGATTATAATGCTCCTCTAATATCAATAGATATTTGGTGTAAAGCTGGAATTTCATTTGAGAAAAAAGATCAGGAAGGAATCGCACACTTTTTAGAGCATATGATTTTTAAGGGCAGTAATAAATTAAAACCAGGAGAATTTGATTACAAAATTGAGTCCCTATGTGGCACTAGTAATGCATCTACTGGATATGATGATTCCCATTACTACGTTCTCATACCGCCAGACAATTTAAAAGAATCAATAACTCTCTTAACAAATTTAGTTTTTAATCCAAAATTTAATATCAGTGAATTCAACTTAGAAAAATCTGTTGTAATTGAGGAGATAAAACAACAGAACGATCAACCAGAGGAGGTACTTTTTAATTATTTTTTAGAAAGAGTTTGGCAAGGTCATTTCTATGGAAAAACAATCTTAGGAAGAGAAGATCATATTAATAAAATAAGTATTAATGATCTTCATAAATTTCATCAAGAAAGGTATAAAACTGAAAATATTTGTATTGCACTAGCAGGAAATTTACCGCATGATATATTCAATATTTTAGAAAATGTAGAAATTGATTCTAAATTTAGTAAAGATAATAAACTTCAGAATTTAAATCAATTTAACTTCTCAATAAGGTCTTCAAGAGAAAAAGTATTTTTTAAGAATTTACAATTATCAAGATTATTAATAGCTTGGAAAATTCCTAGTCTTAAAGATCAAAAATCAATTGTGGGTTTTGAAATATTATCTTCTTTATTAGTTGATGGCAGAAATAGTAAATTAGGAAAAGCATTAAAGGAAGAACAAAATCTTGTAGAATCTTTATATGTAGATCTTCATACTGGTGAATTTGGTAGTTTAATGATTTTAGAGGCATGTTTTCCTGATATAAATTTAAATTTAGTCGAAAGTAAAATAAACAAAATATTGAATGATTTATTAGATTTCGAGAACTATACAATAGAGGAACTTATAAAAGCACAAAGAATTGTCAGAAGTAATTATTTTTTTAATCTAGAGACAGTAAGTCAAAAAACTTCATTTTTTGGAAATCATCTTTTGTGGGGAAGAAAAAATCCTATTGATAAGCTAGAAGAAAATTTAATCTATTGGACTAATAAAAAAAATTTCAGAAAAATAATTAGATTATTTTCTAATCAGAAATATACCTTATTAGCTCAGCGGAATTGAAAATGAAAAAATTTTTCTTATGCCATGAAAATGATATATCCGCTGCATATATATGGATAATAGGAGGAAGTAATTTAGATAAACAAAATAAAAAAGGAATTAATCAAATATTGTGTTCCCTTCTCACAAGAGGATGTAAATCTCTTGATAGTTATGAAATATCAAATATTTTAGATTTTAATGGCGCAGAAATGAATTATGAGACGTCACAAGATGGAATTTACATAGGAATCAAATCATTAAAGGAATATTTTAATAATATATATCCACTATTAACTAAGATGATAAATGAGTCTATTATTTCTGAAAAAGAATTTATAAAATGTAAAAAGCATCAAATTAATTATTTAATAAAGGCTAAAGAAAATTTATTTGTAAAAGCATATAATAATTGGACAGAAATTGTTTATAAAAATCATCCTTATAGTAATGATAGCAATGGTTATATAAATACAATTAATAATATTAATTATGATGATATAGTAAAAGAATATGAAAATTTTAAACAAAGAGATAAATACTTATTAAGTAATCATGAGATGAAAAGTTTAATAGATATTAATTTTCAAAAGAAAATTAAAAGAAGTTTAATAATTAAGAATAAAAATTCACTTAATAAAGTAAGTAATAAAAGATATTCTGAATTTAATTTATCTACAAATCAAATAATAATAATGATGGGTAATCAAACATGTTCACACAATAACAAAGATTATCTTTCACTAAAGGTATTAGAATCATACCTATCTTTTGGTATGAGTTCTTTACTATTTAAGAAATTTAGAGAAAAAAATGGTTTAACTTACGATATTGGAGTAATTAATCCTGTTAGGATAGATAATGCACCTTTTTTAATATATTTATCTCTTTCTCCAAAGCATGCTCAATTAGCTTTTAAAATTCTTATTAGTATTTGGAAAGATATATGTACAGGTTTAATACCCAAAAAAGAACTAGATTTAGCAAAAACAAAATTAAAAAATGCAATATTAAATTCGAATCAAAATACTGAGGATATTATTCTTAGAAAAGTTCAATTAATTGGTTATCAAATGGACCATAATTTCGACTTTAAATCTATTGGTGAATTTGAAGAAATAGATTCTGAAGTAATTAATAAAATAGCAAATAAATATTTTAAAAAGCCTTACTTAAGTCTCCTAGGAGAATCAAAAATATGTAGTGAAATAAAGAAAATATGGATAGAAAACTTTTAATTTACCCCACTTAATTTATCTATATCAATTAAGAATGAACCCCTCCTAAATTTCACTTCGACTGTTTTTGGCGATTTTATTGATATTATTTCGCCTATCTCATCTATAGCTACAAGATCTGGAGGTCTTAACATTGGCATGTTATCAGATGTTTTTAAATAAGGAAGAGGAACTATTAACTTGACTTTCTGATTGATTTTAAAATCCATAATAATTAATAATTTCTTATATGATTTTGATTACATTTTTAGCACAACTAGAAAAGATATTCAAAATAATTTCAACGAAATGGATAGTTTCCTTTTAGAATCAGAATAAAGATTTTTAAAATAATGAATCCAAAATTTAAAACCATAGCTCTATGGCTATTACCAGTTGTTTTGGTCATTGGATTATCATGGCAGTTGCTTTCTAACAATAATGTTGATTCCCTTAAATCTAATGGAACAACAATTGCACCCAAAAATGCTGCTGTTGCAAGAATGAGCTATGGAAGATTTTTAGATTATATAGAATCAGGAAGAGTTACTTCTGTAGATATTTATGAAGGCGGTAGAAATGCTGTTGTAGAGACTATAGATTCTGACCTTGACAATAAAGTTCAAAGACTAAGGGTTGACCTTCCAGGTTTAACTCCTGAATTAATAAATACTCTTAAAAATAGTGGTATTAGTTTTGATGTTCATCCGATTAAAACCGCACCTCCTGCTTTAGGAATTTTAGGAAATTTATTATTTCCTGTTCTTCTTATAGGTGGTCTTATCCTTTTGGCGAGAAGATCTAATGGGATGCCTGGTGGCCCTGGCCAGGCAATGCAATTTGGTAAAACTAAGGCTAGATTTGCAATGGAAGCTAATACTGGTGTAGTTTTTGACGATGTGGCAGGGGTAAATGAGGCGAAAGAAGACCTTGAAGAAGTAGTTACTTTTCTCAAAAAACCAGAGAAGTTTACTTCTGTAGGAGCAAGAATTCCTAAAGGTGTGCTATTAGTCGGTCCTCCTGGAACAGGTAAAACACTTTTAGCTAAAGCTATCGCTGGAGAAGCTGGTGTTCCGTTCTTTTCCCTCTCTGGTTCAGAATTTGTAGAGATGTTTGTTGGAGTTGGTGCTAGTCGTGTAAGAGATCTTTTTAAAAGGGCGAAAGAGAATAGTCCATGTCTGATTTTTATTGACGAGATAGATGCTGTAGGGAGACAAAGAGGTGCTGGTATTGGTGGAGGCAATGATGAGCGAGAACAAACACTTAATCAATTGCTTACCGAAATGGATGGATTTGAAGGGAATAGCGGAATTATAATAATTGCAGCAACAAACAGGCCTGACGTACTTGATTCAGCTTTAATGAGACCTGGTAGATTTGATAGGCAAGTGACTGTAGATGCTCCAGATATTAAAGGAAGATTATCAATACTTGAAGTTCATTCAAGAAATAAAAAGCTTGAAAAAGATTTAACTCTTGAGAGCATTGCAAGAAGAACACCAGGATTTACTGGAGCAGATTTAGCTAACCTCCTTAATGAAGCAGCAATTTTAACTGCCCGCAGAAGAAAAACTTCAATTAGTATTCATGAAATTGATGATTCTGTAGATAGGATTGTCGCAGGTATGGAAGGTTCACCTCTCACAGATGGAAGGAGCAAGAGATTGATTGCTTACCATGAAGTTGGACATGCAATAATAGGTTCTCTTGTAAAAGCACATGATCCAGTACAAAAGGTAACCGTTATCCCTAGAGGACAAGCTAAGGGTCTAACCTGGTTTACACCTGATGATGACCAAGCATTAATAAGTCGTTCTCAATTAAGAGCGAGAATAATGGGTGCTCTTGGAGGTAGAGCTGCTGAAGATGTTGTTTTTGGCAAAGGTGAAATTACTACTGGAGCGGGTGGAGATTTTCAACAAGTTGCTTCAATGGCCAGACAAATGGTTACAAGATTTGGTATGAGCGATTTAGGTCCAATTGCCCTTGAGGGAGGAAATCAAGAAGTCTTTGTTGGAAGAGATTTAATGACTAGAAGCGAAGTATCTGATTCAATTTCCAAACAAATTGATGAGAGTATAAGAGTTATGGTGAAATCATGTTATGAAGATACTTATAAAATAATCTACGATAACAGGAAAGCCATGGACAAACTTGTTGAACTATTAATAGAAAGAGAAACTCTTGATGGAGATGAGTTCGTAGAAATCCTTTCCGGATATACTAAAATACCCTCAAAAGTTAGAACGCCTCAACTATTAAATTAAATATATCTCCTCAAGAAATAATAATTAAAATACTTTAAAAACATTAAAAAATATGTGAATTAATAATATAGTTGTAAATAAAATATTTCCAAAAATATTGCAACTAAATTTATCCAACAGGCTTTTTATTTAAAACCAAATCAATTAATCCATATTCAACGGCTTCATTAGGAGACATATAAAAATCCCTATCTGTATCTTCTTTTATTCTCTCTAAATCTTGTCCTGTTCTTTCAGATAGTTCAACATTTAGCCTTTCTTTAAGAAAAAGTATTTCATCTGCCTGAATTCTAATATCACTTGCCTGGCCTCTTGCTCCACCCAGAGGTTGATGTATCATAATTCTCGAGTGCCTTAAACTACTTCTCTTACCCTTTGTACCTGCAGCGAGTAAAAAGGCTCCCATGCTGGCTGCCAAGCCTACACAAACAGTATGGATATCAGGCTTAACGTGTTGCATAGTATCAAATATTCCAAGCCCATCATAAACAGATCCTCCAGGCGAATTTATATACATATATATATCTTTTTCAGGATCTTCAGCCTCTAAAAAAAGTAATTGTGCAACTATCCTGTTTGCGGTATCACTAGTAACTTGCTCTCCTAGGAATATTATCCTTTCTCTTAATAACCTTGAGTATATGTCGAATACCCTTTCGGTTCCACCAGATTCTTCTAGGACTAGAGGGATCATAATAATATTTATTTGTTTATTAGATCTTAACGATATTGTGTCATATTACGCTAAGGTTATTAAGGTTTACATATAAAAAATTGAAAGAGAACTTGACTGTTTCCGATAGTAAAACATTATTTCATGAACAATTTCCTTACGTAATTCCAAGTTTATTTAAGCGTATTGTCGATGAAATGCTTGTAGAACTAAACCTTTTGCATCATCAAAGTGAATTCTCACAAGATCCTTTTTTCTGTGTGGGATTAAAAGAAACATTTATTGATTTAACAAATGGTTATGAACCTGAAAAACATATAGAACAACTTTTTAGCGCTTTATGTAATTCGACAAATTTTAATGCGACAGAAATAAAAGAGATTAGCAGTAAAACCATAAATAAATACAAGGATAAGAGCGTAGAGGAGATATCAGAATTAATCATAAAAGATTGTATTAAGAAACCCTATTATTCTCGAATTTTTATTTTAGGAATTTATAAGGTATTAACCAAAGCAATTAATTTTAAAGAAGAAGAAGATATAAAAAAGATTCAAGAGCTAGAGAAAATAGCTACAAAATTAGACTTACCCCTCACAAGAGTTGAAAAAGATATTAGCTTATTCATAAACAATATTAAAAAATTTGAACAAGCGAAGGAATTAATCAGGGAGACAATTAAGTCCGAGAGAGAAAAGAGGAATAAAGAAAAATAAATTTTTTTATATTCTTTTTTTGTCCTTCCAGGATACAAATGAGATATAGATTACAGCTAAGCTAATAAGCACCAATAGAGTAAATGAGGAAAAAATCAAAAAAAGATTTATGTTTAAATATTTAGAAATTGTGAAAGAGTTAAATATCAATTGATCCGTCGCCATTTCTGCCCCAAACTACCATAGCTATAGAAAAAGTGAATATTGCTGCCAATGCGGCCCATCCAATTTGGAAAATCATAGTTTAAATTTATAAAACCCAATAAACTATTATATTAAATATTTTTTTTAAGTTTAATAAATATAAACTAAAATAAACAATTAATTTGGACCTAAAATATAAAATTTTTAATTAAAATGTTTAAAAAAGTTACTTGTATTGGGAAGAATCGTACTTACTCATAGCACTTATATAGAAGGATTAGTCCCTATACTTAAGAAGCTTGCAGTCAATCAAAGGATTAAAACCGTTACTCCTGCTACTATTTCAAAGGTCAGGGGTAGAACCTCCAAGCTAGTAATAAGAATTTCTGTAAAAATCGTTGGTGGTTTCAAAGCAATAGCAAGAAAAGGTCAAACTGCTCAAGAAATTTTCATAACAACTGACTTAAATAAAGATGAATTAAGTTATCTTTTATCTTTATACTGTGGAAAGTAAGTAAATCCAGCCTTAAAAAGTAAATATGAAAATTTCTTATAAAATAAAATTTATAATAATAATTTCATTATTTTTCATTAACAGTGGTTTTGCTCTCACAAATAATGAGATAAAAGAAATCTGCAGAAAAGAGAGAAAAAGCCAAGATTGTATAAGGAAACTTAAAATTCGTAGATATAACCTTGAACGTGGTAAGCCAATTGAGATTCCTGTAATCCCTTTCAGAAAATAAACTGGTTTTTAAATTTCGTATTCTGACTCAAACTTAGCAATAGCAAGTTGATAATTTTTGTTATGTTTCTCTGAATTCTCGTTAAAACCTACCAATTCATAATCATTTTTAAGAATATCATAAACGTAAATAACCTCTTTAAATCCAGACATATATTCTTTTTGTATATCTTCATCATTAATATCATAAATCTTAGCAAGAATAAGTTCTATCTTTTTTTTTGCTGAATAAATAATCTTTTCAAACTCTTTATCCAATTTTCTTCTTTTCTTTGCCATAAATCAATTTTAAGGATTCACAAATTTTAGATTAATAAATTTTATAAGTTAATTAAATTAAAACTTAAAAAATAAAAATATAGTTTTCAAATCAAAATAAACCTACTATATTCCATATATAACATTTGAAAGCATGGATAAAAAAGATTCCATCAAGGAAAAAGAAATAAAGAGATCAAATTTTGATCAGCAAAAGAGGAGAAATACCCCTAATAAAGTTCAAATTAAAGAGAAAAGATTACCTTGGTGGGTTGAGTTATTGTTCGTACAGATTGGATTACCTGATAAATGGTTAATAAAGTTGCTAAAGACAAAGAAAAAAGCGAAAGAATTTTATCGAAATGATAAGAAGGTTATTTTTGCATTAATTATATTTATTTTTACTATTAGCTATATCCAACCTGTAATAAAATATTCAAGAACAAAACTTAAATGCCAAAGAACCTTTAAAGATTATATTTTTAAATTAAAAGAAGCCAAAGGCCTTAAGAAGGCAGAGCTAAAAATGCTTTCAGTCAATTTTTGCAATGGTGGAAGTGAGCTTGATAAATTCAACAACTTCCAATAAATGTTTATTATAAATTTTGCTTACTAATATATAATTATTTAAATAAACACAAGAACGTAAGTTGTTTTTAAAAACATGACAGATTCAGGACAAAAAAAAGAAGACGTAAAAACGCATTTAAAAGATCTAAGAGCTGAACTTAAGAGGATGCATTTATGTGTTACTGAGGAATTAGTTTTACCTGAACCGGAAGAAGTTAAGAACTTAATGGGGAAAATGGATTCTCTTCTTAAAGTTATTGAATCAAAATGAGGTAGACATAATTAAAAATAAAACCATAATGTTTATAGGTATTTAGTATTTAATGAATAACTTATTTAAAGTCGCAAAATTTTTAGTATTAATTAATTTGTTAACATCATGTCAATTTAATGATGGATTTAAAATGCCAAGTCTTAATGATATTAAAGTTAGAGATTCCAAATCTCAAATTAAAAAGAAAGAGAAATTGGAGATAAGAATATCTTGTGGTGATGGGAATTTAAAAGAATTACTGGACAAAGGATGGCAAATTAAAAATTCATATACTGAGGAAAAGGTATGTTCATGGAAATCAGTACCTGCAAATAAAAAATGTGATATGGAAAGAGATAAAGGTTGTAAAATCACAAAACCAGATGTAATAGGAAAAGAAATATATTATTTATTAGAGAAATAAAAAAAGAGTTAAATTATGAATAACAAAATAAACAAATTAGTAAATTTAATTTTTAATAAGCTTAAAAACCACAAAAGTTCAGCTTCTAAAATAAGTAGAAAAGATATTGAAGAATTAGTGGATTATCTAATTAATAGTGATTAAAGATAAATAAAACGAATGCTATGTGTTAGCTTTATATTTGCAATAAGAAAGTGCATTAATTCATAAAAAAGTTACTATGTTTAATTTTTCACCTCTCACATTAATCTTAATAATAATTTTCATAGCAAGTCTAATTTCTCTATATAGAATCACTTCTAAATAATTATTTTAAAAACTTCAATATTAAAAAAATATGAAAGAAGTAAATATTGTATGGTTTAAAAAAGACTTAAGGATAGTAGATAATGAAGCTTTAATTGAAGCACAAAAAGATTCAGATATACTACCTCTTTATATTATAGAAAAGGAACTTTGGAAACAAAAAGCTTATTCCGATAGACAGTGGCAATTTTGCAAAGAGAGTCTCCTTGATTTAAGAAAAGAATTAAAGTCTTTAGGTCAGCCATTAATTATAAGGGTAGGAAATGCAAAAGAAATTTTTGAAGATTTATTCAGTAAATTTATAATAAAAGGGATTTATAGTCATCAAGAGACTGGTGATTATTTTACATACGAAAGAGATCAAAAAATAGAAAAATTACTTAAAATAAGGAATGTTAGATGGTATCAGTTCATTCAATTTGGAGTTTTTAGAGGAAATAACGATAGAAACAATTGGTCAATCAGATGGAAAGAACAATTGGGAAAGGATATTCTAAAAAAACCCTTAAAAATAAATCCTATCGATATAGATACTGGAGAGATTCCGAATGATAAGATTTTCAACTTTAAAAAAGATTTATGCAAAGGTAGACTTAAGGGAGGCAGATTAAATGGATTAAATAGGCTTAATTACTTTTTTGATAAAAAGATTTCTTCATATAAAAAAGATATTTCTAATCCAGAAAAATCTTTAGAGAGTTGCTCAAGGTTATCTCCATATATAAGTTGGGGATGCCTATCCTTGAAAGAAATAATTTTCAAATCAAAAACGAATAAAAGTTTAGATGCAAAAATGTTTAGAAGCCGATTGTCATGGCATTGCCACTTTATACAAAAACTTGAAAGTGAGCCTGAGTTGGAATTCAAAGAATTACATCCTTACTATAAAGATCTGAGAAATGAGAATAATGAACTTTTAAGATTATGGAGCGAGGGTAAAACTGGTTTTCCTTTTATGGACGCATGTATGCGATCACTTAATTACAACGGATGGATAAATTTCAGGATGAGAGCCATGTTGATGTCTTTCGCTAGTTATAACTTATGGATACCTTGGCAAAATTCAGGCTTAGTTTTAGCCAGTAAATTTGTTGATTATGAACCAGGGATTCACTGGAATCAATGTCAAATGCAGTCAGGCACAACATCAATAAATATAAATAGAATTTATAATCCTATTAAGCAAGGAAAGGATCATGATCCCAATGGAATCTTTATAAAGAAATGGATACCAGAATTAAGAACTATTCCAAAAATATTTATTCACGAACCTTGGCTTATTATTGATCCAAATAAATACGAATACTTGAACGCGACAAACTATTTAAAACCAATTGTTGATATAAAATATACAACGATAAAAGCTAGACAAACAATAAAACAGATAATTCAAAAAGAAGGTTATTTTCAAATCTCAAAAAAGATTTACGAAAAACATGGTTCCAGAAGAAATCCTTTCAGAAAAAGAAAGAAATTACTAAATTCAGATAAGCCGAGTAAAAAAATAATTCAAATGGAATTAAACCTAAATATTAAATAAAATAAATAATTATCTTTATTTTTTAAATTTCAAATATGTTTAATCAAAATACTAAATTCTTAATAAAATAACTATCAAAAACTTTTTATATATCCTACAGTTACTTAATTTTGTTATTAAAATAACAAACTATTTAATTAATTATCAAAAGTAGCAAGCGATACTGAAAGAAAAAGACTATATTACTGATAATAGAATTTTTGAAAATGTCATACGAAGCTGGAAGCAAAGAATGCAGGCTCCTTATAGATGCTAAGGAGAGCATTCTATCTGCAATGAATTCATTAAATGATATTAGTAAAACAGATGATATTGAGATTCAGTTAAAAGAAATTTATAAAACTTTAGATGAATTGCATGATAAAAGAAGAATAATTGAAGAAACTGCTAATCCTTTTTAAAAAAGGTCTTAAAAATCTTCAAATTCATTTTTTACTTTTTTCTTATTTTTATCAGACAATAGCTGATGAAGAGCATCTAACTGTGCGTGCACCTCTCTAGCTTCACCAGGATCAGGTAAAAGATCCTCCTTTAACAACATTTGATGCATATCTCTTAGTTCTAACCTTATATACCTTAGGTGTGAACTAACCTCTTCTCGTTTTGTAAAACTCATACATTAGAATCATCATTAAACATTATACAATATAAAGAAATCTATAATTAGAGTACCGCTAAGTATTTAGAGGTTTTTAAACATTCCTTCTATATTAAAAATCATGAAAAAGAAAACAAAAAAAAGAAAAAAAGTACTAGAAAACGTCGTTAAGAAACAAAAAGAACCTAATAAAAATAGTGCAAAATTAGTTCTATTTATTTTTGGCCTAGGTCCTATAATCGGTATTATTTTATTTCTAGCGAGTAAAGGTTTTTTTAATACGCCGTATTAAATAAAAAGATCCTAAAATAATTAATAAGTAACTTTTGTATTTATTTAATAATTTAATTAGCATTTTAAAAATGATTTGTTTATTTTGAGTAATAAATCCGAAAAACAATTGAGATACTTCACTTTAAATACTAGGCAAAAGATCAACAATATCATCAACAAATTAAATAATAAAGAAAAAGTCTCTCTAGATGAAAGAATTATTTTAAGTAAATATTCAACTAAGTTACCGAATATACTAACAAAAATAAAAGAAAGATCACTTAAATCTTTTTAATGAATTGACTCTGAATTGAGCTACCTTTTCGGCTGTTTCAGGATTGCAAATAACAAAAGGATGATCAGATAAATTTTCAATTATTTTTTTAATTTTTAAACTAATATCATTACATTCAATTTTTTTCCACTCATCATCAAAAGACATTGCAAAACTATCTGCATTATTAAACTTTTTTTCTGACATAATTAATGGTTGAATTTTGAAGTTTAGATTAAACTCCTATTTTAATATTATTGCGAGAAACAATCATCAAAGTAAGACAGTAGAAAGTGTTTAATTGACAGAAATGTTACAATAATGACAAAGCAATAAAATCATGGATACTAATGTAAAGCGAATTGGTTATCTTCCAAGAAAAAGAGTTCTTGAAATTATAGATAAAATTTCTGAAAGCGAGTCAATTAGCAGATCAAAAGTAGTAGGTATACTTGTAGAAGAAGCATTGGATGCAAGAGGCATTGCTAATTTTGGTTTCCTAAATAAAAACGCAAAAAACAACACGCAAATCTTAAATGATTTAGATAGTAACAAAAGTCTAAAAATTTTAGACGATGAATTTGTTGATGATAGTGGCTATACATTTTCTAATCAAAACAACTTAGGACAAGACATTTCTTCATCAGATATTGAATTGGCTAATAAAATTAATTTATTAAAGAAATCTGGCCTTATTTAGTAATTAAAGGTTGATAATTTATATATTTTCATTTAATTTCGTATGCACAAATATTGATTATTGAGTATCGTAAATCAATTAAATATTACTCTTATAAATTTTCTCAATTTTCTTAATTACTTGAATAAATGAAAGATCTAAAATGTCCCTCTTGCGGTAAAACCTTTAAAATTGATCCCACTAGCTATGATGACTTACTCTCTCAAATCAGAGATGATGAATTCAATAAACAAATTAATGAGTACAAAAATTTCGCTGAATTAATAAAAAATAAAGAGATTGATAATAAAAAGAAGGATTTCCAGATTTTACTAGAAAATCAGAAGAAGAAATTAGAACAAAATATATTTAATTTAAAATCTGAAATTAATTATGCAAAATTAGATAAAAATAATGCTTTAAAAGAAATTAAAAATATTTCAGAAAAAGAATTATTGAATCTAAAGAACCAGATAGAAATTTTAAAAAAAGAATTAGCAATGCAATCAGAAATTAAAAAACACCATCATGATAAGGAGATTTTAGATATCCAAAACAAATCAGATAAAGAGAAAAATGAATTAAAAATATCTTATGAAAAACTAAAACATGAGAAATCTATCTCAGAAAAAGCAATAGAGGAAAAATATTCCATAATAATTAAAGAACGTGATGCCGCACTTCAAAGAGAAAGAGATATGAAATTAAAATTAAGTACAAAGATGCAAGGAGAATCTCTTGAAAAGCATTGTGAGAATGAATTCAATAAGATACGCGCAACAGCATTTCCTAATTCATATTTTGAAAAAGATAATGATTCAAGTTCAGGTTCTAAGGGAGATTATATTTTCAAAGAAAATGATAATGAAAATATTGAAATAATCTCAATCATGTTTGATATGAAAAACGAAAGTTTCTTAACAGAGAAGAAGCATAAAAACGAAGAATTTTTTAAAAAGTTGGATAGAGACAGGAGGGAGAAATCATGCGAATATGCTATTCTAGTTTCTCTTTTAGAGCAAGATAGTGAATTATATAACTCAGGAATAGTTGATGTCTCATGGAAATTCCCCAAAATGTATGTTATACGACCACAATTTTTTATCCCTATCATTACACTTCTAAGAAATGCAGCAATTAATTCACTTAAATATAAAAAAGAGCTTTCAATTGAAAGGACTAAGAGATTAGATATCACAAATTTTGAGAATAACTTAGAACAGTTTAAAAATGCTTTCAATACTAATGTAAAACATGCTAAACAGAAATTTGAATATGCTATCGAAGGCATTGACAAGTCAATTAAACAATTAGAGGATATTAAAAAGAATTTACTTACTACTCAATTACACTTAGATAGGGCAAATAAAAAATCAGAAAGTCTTTCAATAAAAAAACTTACATCTAATAATCCTACGATGCAAAATGAATTTAAAAAAGCGAATAAAAAATCAATCTAATAAGTTCGTTAAAAAAAAAAAAATAGATTAAACATTATATTTAAGTATAATAAAAATAATGATTAAATCAAATTAATGGCTATAAGTACTCCTATTTATAAAATTGCAAAAGATCTTGGCATTGATAGTAAAAGGGTTTTATTAGCTTGCAAGACACTAGGAATTAATGCAAAAGGTTCTACTAAAAGATTAAATAAAGAAGAAATAAGTAGGATAATTAATCACTTTGAGACTGGTAAAAATGTTTCTGATGAAGTTGTAAATATTATTAATACCAACAAAAGAGATGAGATGGAAACCTTAAAAAATAAAACTAAAAATAAAAATAAGAAAATTAATTACTTTTCAAATAGACTTATTGGCTAAACATTAAAAAAAACTAATTATTTCATTAATTTGGAGATTAGAACCACAATATTATAAGTATTTTCTTTAATATAAATAATATTACTCAAGTACAAAAAAATGTTTGAAGTATCTGAGTCTCTGGATAAAAAATGGTCAAGAGAAAAAATTTTATCAAAAATTAAAAGTGGAGCAAAGGTAGAACAAATAGTAAATGATTTTATTTTAGAAAATAAAAAAGATTTTAAAAAATTTTCAGAAATAATCAATAAAGATAATCACTATGTTTTGGCTAATTTAATTTCTTTATCTGAATGTGAATTAGAACTATTAAGGAGTATAAATAATTTAAATTTTTATAAAGCAAATCCTCTTAAACATAATGACTTAAATAAAAAAACAAATAATAAACTGCAGAATGAATTTAGTTTATTTATGAATACTTGGAGTAATAAATTTGTAATAATGGCTTTAATCATGATTAGTTTAATTTCTTTAACTAAGCAAGCATGGGTATGATTTCTAATTTAAACTTTTAATAATTGATTTGAAAAGTAATTTTGAAAATTTATTAGATTTCAAAGGTAGAAGCTTATATTGTTCCAGAGCAGATTTATGGGTAGATCCTTATAAACCTGTGAATAAAGCTATAGTAACCCATGCTCATTTTGATCATTTAAGTTTTGGCTGTCATGAATATATATGTTCTTACGAAACCTCTCTAATATTAAAAGAAAGATTGGGAAATAAAATCAATATAAAAACATATCATTATGGTGAAATATTTAAAGTAAATGGTGTATCAATTTCACTTTTCCCTTCAGGCCATATTATTGGTTCTTCTCAAATTAGATTTGAGGCTTCAGGTGTAGTTTGGCTAGTAACAGGAGATTTCAAAACCCAAGATGATCCTACATGTTTAGGATTAGAAAAAATAAAGACTGACGTCTTAATTTGTGAATCTACATTTTCATTACCAATATTTAATTGGGAAAAGACAGATTTAATTGCAAATAATATTTCTAAATGGGTAAATGATTACCCAGATAAAACATCACTACTTTTTTGCTATACGTTGGGAAAAGCTCAAAGAATATTAAATGAAATAAAAAGAAAAAATATAAAAAAGATTTTTACACATAAAAGTATTTCTAAAATAAATAGTTGTTATAAAAAACTTGGTATAGACATAATAGATACAATAACTTTTGAAAAAAATAATTTTCCAAAAGATACATTAGGAAGTCTTGTTCTTTTGCCTCCCTCATTAAATACAAAGAAATTCATTAATTCAATTAAAAATCCTCAGACATCATTTGCAAGTGGTTGGATGACAATTAGAGCATTAAAAAAAAGATCTGGATATGAAAAAGGTTTTGTTATCTCTGACCATGCTGATTGGAATGGATTAATAAATACCATTAAAGAATCAAAAGCTAAAAAGATTTATTTAAATCATGGAGATGGAGAAAACCTAGCAGAATATTTAAGATCTAAAGATAAATTAGATATCACCGCGATAAAAAATATATGAGTTTATCAAATTTTTCAAAACTATTCTCTGATTTAGATTCAAATAACAGTACTAATAAAAAAATAGAAATATTGATTAATTACTTGGAATCGAATCTTCCAATAGAAAATGCTTGCACAATATTATTACTTTTAGGCAAAAGTAATAAAAGGTTTATTAGCGGAAAAAAACTTAGAACATTTTTCAATGAGATATATAATTTACCGATTTGGTTAATAGAAGTTTGCTACTCAAAAGTTGGTGATTCAGCTGAAGTAATTTCCTTACTTTCAAAAGAACATATTAAAAATAATGATAAAAACTTTAGAAATATTTCAGTGAATAGTTTAATTAAGGAAATTTTACCTGAGCTAAATAAATTAGAGGATGAGAAAAAGAAATTAAGGCTAAAATATATTTGGGAAAATATTCCAAGCAGTAACCATTTAGTATTCAATAAAATATTAACTGGTACTTTTAGAGTAGGAGTATCAAGAGGAATTATTACAAAATCTATTTCCAAGTTAGTTAATATTGATGAGTCAATTATCTCACACAGGTTGATGGGCGAATTAAAACCTGAATTAGAAGATTATAATTTTCTAATAAATAATGCCTTGGAACTTGAAGAATTAAATTATAAACCATACCCTTTTCAATTAGCTAAACCATTCGAACAAAAAATAAAAAGTATTTCTATTGAAAAATTTTATTTTGAATCAAAATGGGATGGTATTAGAAGCCAACTAATAAAAAGATCAGGCAAAGTTTCCATATGGACGCGAGGTGAAGAGTTAGTTAATAATTCTTTTCCAGATTTATTAGTAGAAGTTCTAAAAATAGAAGATGATTTTGTCTTAGATGGTGAAATATTAGTATGGAATTACTTAGAAAATATACCTAAGGATTTTTCATCTTTGCAGAAAAGATTAGGAAGAAAAAAACCTTCATCCAAGATTCAAAATAACTATCCCATAACTTTTATTACATATGATATTTTAGAGTTAAATGGAAATGATATTAGACAATTAATTCTAGAAAAAAGAAGGCTTTTATTAAAAGAATATTTTTCAAAATGGCAAGAAAAAAATAAAGATAAATTTTCAAAAAAGCTTAAAATAACACCTTTACATGATTTAAAGAGTTGGGAGCAAATAGATAAATTTAAAAACTTAGCAAGAATAAATAATACTGAAGGATTAGTTATAAAAAAGAAATCAGCTTCATATTTACCAGGGAGGAAGTCAGGTCATTGGTGGAAATATAAAGTTGATCCAATGCAACTTGATGCAGTATTAATTTATGCAAAGAGCGGTAGTGGCAAAAGAGCTGGATTATACACAGATTATAGTTTTGCTCTTTGGGATAAAGATAAACTTGTTAAATTTGCAAGTGCTTATTCTGGTTTATCTAATAATGAAATAAAAGAGTTAGACAATTGGATTAGAAAAAATACTATTGAAAAGTATGGTCCAGTAAGATCAGTAAAACCAGAAATGGTTTTTGAAATATCATTTGAAAAGATTCAATTATCAAACCGTCATAAAGCAGGTATTGCTGTAAGATTTCCTAGAATTTCTAAATGGAGGAAAGATAAATTAATTAAAGATGCAAATAAAATAAAAGATGCATATAAATTAATGAATAATATCTCATGAAAGAAACCAATACTAGAATTTATGATGATATTTTTTTCTCTTTTTTTAAAGAGAAAGGTTGGCAACCGTTATCTTTTCAAATTGAAGCTTGGAATTCTTTTTTAAATGGAGATAGTGGAATTATTCAAGTCCCAACTGGTTGTGGTAAAACATATGCTGCATTATTAGGCCCATTAAAAAAATTGAAAGATTTGAAGAATCCAAAAGGAGTAAACATATTATTTATTACACCATTGAAGGCTCTTAGTCGAGATATAGAAAAATCAATTAAAGAAGCAGCAAAATATTTTGACAAAAAAATAACAATCTCTGTCAGAAATGGAGATACTTC
>CETH01140296.1_pt1 | contig 30118 bp, 26 predicted proteins | sample 361461 | NCBI WGS metagenome assembly CETH01 (sample SAMEA2622695, study PRJEB7988) | marine metagenome | isolation source: saline water (ENVO:00002010), including
TATAAATTGGGCTTTTTAACTCTTCCTGCAAATAAGACTTTATTGCAGCCATTCATTTTTAATATGTTAATTATTCTTCCAAATTGTCCTATTGATACTGTGTAAGAATGGCTATCTTTTTTAAAGGCTCTGCTCTTTGTTAAATCAATAATTAAATATTTAGATTTTCTCTTTTTAATTTTTTTTAGGATTTCCTTTGGAAATGATGTTTCTCCAAATATTAAACCAATCATTATTCAGATAGGGGTGAGCAAATAGGTCTTTTTTTATCCTTTTCTATAAATTTAGTGACCTCTTGTACTAATTCATTTCCTTTATATTCGCCGTTTATTTTGCTGAGATTATCATGAAGATTGTTTGAAGAAAATATTTTTTTGTATGCTTGGTCTAATTCCATTATTTTTTTATTATCATATTTTTTTCTTCTAAGTCCGATTAAATTTATACCTTTTAAATAATTTCTATTTCCGAATGATAAACCAAAAGGAATTACATCTTTTAGTACTCCTGTCATCCCACCAATCATGGCCAACCTTCCTATTCTTGTAAATTGTTGAACAGCTGAGTTACCTCCAATAACAACGGAGTCCTCAATGGTAACATGTCCGCCTAAAGGTACATTATTAGCAATAACAACATTATTTCCAATTTTGCAATCATGTGCAACATGAGATGAAATCATGAACAGACAATTGTTTCCAATTACTGTCTTGCTTCCTCCGCCGGCTGTACCAGGATTAATTGTAACGTACTCTCTAATAACATTATTTTCTCCTATCTCTAAAATATTTTCTTCACCTTTGTATTTTAAATCCTGTGGAGCTGTTCCAATACTTGCAAAAGGATAGATTTTTGTTCCTTTTCCAATTTTTGTATTACCTGTAATGTAAACACTTGAGATTAGTTCAACACCGTTCTCTAATTGCACCTTTGGTCCAACAAAACAAAACGGTCCAATCTTAACATCTTTTCCAATTTTTGCTTTCGGGTTAATTACAGTAGATTTATGAATCATTTACTTCTATCTACTATTGTGGCTGACCATTCTGCATCTGCCATTTTTTTATCATGAACCCTTGCTACTCCCTTATATTTCCAAACTCTTCCGTGAGATCTAATTGCTTCTATATCTAAAAGTAACTCACAATCAGGCATTACAGGATTTCTGAAGCGTGCTTTTTCAACGCTCATTAAATAAACAAGTTTATCTTTATACTCTTTAGGATCAATTCCATGAGCAGTTAGTGCAGCAGCAGCTTGACCGAATGCCTCAACGATTAGGACTCCGGGCATAACTGGTTGATCTGGAAAATGACCATCAAAAAAGAATTTTCCTTTTTTTACATTCACAATAGCTGTAGCGGATTTTAATGGAACAATATCAATTAATTTTTCAATTAAAAGCATTGGTTCTCTGTGAGGAAGAAGTTTTTGAATTTCTTCTTTGCTTATAGTGTTACTCATTGTTTTTTTTTTCCTTTTTTAAAAATTCTTTTAAAGGAACCGCAGGATATCCCATAACAGTTGTATTATTTGGAATATCTTTTACGACTCCACTTCCACCACCAATTCTAACATTATTTCCAATTTTTAAATGTCCAGAAATCCCTGCTTGTCCTCCAATAGAAACATTGTCTCCAATTGTTGAACTACCTGCAAAACCTACTTGTCCTGCTATCATACAATTTTCTCCTAATCTAACATTGTGAGCCAAATGTACTTGATTATCTAAAAAAGTATTTTGACCTATAACTGTATCTCCTATTGATCCTCTGTCTATAGTACAGTTTGCTCCTAGTTCGACATTATTTTTTAAAATTACTCTTCCAATATGTGGAAATCTAAAATTTTTATCTTTTAAAGGTACGAAACCAAATCCCTTTACACCAACTTTACATCCATCTTGTATCACGACATTATCTCCAATTAATGAATTTTTAATTGTTACATTAGAGCCAATTAAACAGTTTTTACCAATATGTACATCATGCTCAATAACACTATTAGTACCTATAAATGTCTTAGAACCTATTTTGACTTTTTTTCCAATAAAAATATTCTTACCAAATGTGACTGAAGAATATTTAGAGGAAAGCTTTTTTGCGTCAATAAGTGATTTATCGATATAGTCAAGATCTGCATGAGGGTAAAATTTTTTAGATATTTGAGCTGTAGAAAATAATACTTTTTTAACAACAATCTTTATACACTTTGAGGGTAAATATTCTGCTAAACTTTTCGTAGTAATACAAGCAGCAGCTTTAGTTTTTAGAGCAAAATCTTTATAATCAAGAGAATTGAAAAAGGTTATATCTTTACTCGTGGCTTTATCGATTGTCTTAATATCAGATATTTTTAATTTACTTTTTTGGTTAGATAATTCATCTGACAACTCATTAAGATAGAATGGACCTTTTGGAACAAAAAAAAATATTTCTGACATTAAATATTATTTTAAATTAATAGATTTAACTTCTTTATCTAAAATTTTTAATATTTTATCTGTTAAATCAAAATTAGAATTAGCTAAAAGAACATATTTTTTATCAACAATCATTTCAATTTTGTTATCTGTCATGTATTTTTGCATAATTGGTCTTAAAGCAGATATAAGTTTAGATCTAGCCTCATTCTTTTTTTTGATCCATTCATTTGAAGATTGACGTTTTTTTTTTTGATAACTTATACTTTTATTCCTTAAAATAGTTAAGCTTTTTTGATATTCATCTTTTGAAACAAGTTTTTTTTTAGCTATTAAATCTGTTTCTTCTTTCTTTAAAGCAACACCCTCTTTTTCAAATTTTTTATTCTCATTTTCAAATTTCTTTTTTAAAAAGTCCTGTGCTTGTTTCCCGGCCTTACTTGAATTTAAAATCATTTTTATATCAACAAAATATACTTCAGCTGTATAACTATATTTACTAAAATTTATCAAAATTAGTGAGAAAATTATAATTTTTAAAAATTTCATTTTAGAATGATGTTCCTATTTCAAATTTAAATGTTTGTGTTTTATCACTTTCTGCAGATGAGAGTTCTTTTGCAAAAACAAAATTTAAAGGCCCTATTGGAGTATACATGTTGGTAGCAAAACCTAGAGAAGATCTAATTTTACTTGATTGACCTACTGAAGCATCATAATCGGCATGCCATAAATTTGCGAAATCTAAAAATGCAGCAACATCAGTTTGTGTGGCTTCAGGAAGTAGGTTTGGTAATGCTGCCTCAAAATTTAATGCTGCTGCATAATTTCCGCCTACAAAATCACCTTGGTCTATTGGACCTATTTTTCTTCTTTCAAATCCTCTTAATCTACTTGAAGGTATATGCAAACGTTTACTTATTCTAACCTCGTCATCTAAAGCCCATAGTCCAGCAGTATAAAATTTTACCGCTCCAAGAACATCGTCGCTAAATGAATGATATTTGTTTATTGAAAATTTGTTATACAAAGACGACTTATCTTCTTGAAGTAGAGGTATGCCTTGACCAAAACTAATGATTGATCCACGTGTAGGCATAAAAGATCTATCACGGGAGTCTTTTGAAATTCCATAGCCAAAAGTTAAATCTGTGAAATTTCCTTCTTGTCTTTTCAAACTTTTTGATGCATCTGATCCAACAGCTAAATCATCAAACTCAAGATCGAGTCTTGGAGAAAGGTAGATTTCATCGTACTGTTCAAATGTTGTGCCAATACCAAATCGAGTTACAGTATTTTCATATCCCGAGTCTTCATTATCTGTCTTTTTGCTTGAAACACCAAAAGTCAATGAATTACCTGAATAATTGTAGTTTGGGTTTGTTACGTCTAGTCCCCCTCTAATTGATGTTTCGCTCATATCTAATGTTGTTTCAACTCTTAGACCTTCACCTAAATAATTATTTTCGCTTAAAGCAAATTGAAACGTCGTTCCATCTGTACCAGTTCCGGCTGCAGCTGAAAGTTCACCTGTTGGTTTTTCTTCGATAGTTATATCAAGAACCTTTAAATCTTTTGAGCTACCATCAGATATTTTATGTTTTACACTTTTAAAAAGTCTTCTTGCTTTTAAATTAGATATAGATTTTTCTAATTTAATTTTACTATATGGATCGCCTTCATCTAATAAAAGTTCGCTTCTTATAACAGAATCGTTGGTTACTGTATTTCCTCTAACATTGACCCTTTCAACTTGAACTTTTCTTCCTTCGAAAATCTTAAATTCTAAATCTATAAAATCACCATCTATAGTCTCTGATACTGAGTGATTAACAAATTGTAATTCATTATCATCGATAACATCATCTATATTTTCAAGAATTTTTGTAATTTTGAAAGGAGAGTAATATGTTCCGGCATATTGCTTGAACTCTTTCTCTAAAGGTTTAAAAATTAATTTATCAAAAACTGGATCAATATTTGTTGCAATTTTTTTAATTCTATATCTTTTTCCAGCATTTATACTAAACGTTAGTTCTATACCCTTTCCTTCTTGGAGAAAAACATTGCTAGATAAAACCTCAACATCATAATATCCTTTACTTAAATAGTAATTTTTTAAAAGTCTTTTATCTAGTTCTATCCTCTCATTATTTAAATAAATATTTCTTGATATAAATTTCCAAAATTTAGCTTCTTCTGTAGCGACAACATCTCTTAGTCTTTTTGTTTTGATCTTTTTGTCTCCAATAAAATAAATTTTATTAATTTTTTCTCTGTTTCCTCTATCTACTGCAAAAATTAAATTTAGTAAATTTTCCCCCTCTTTAATTTCTTGTATTCTTGCTTCAATTTTGGGCGAATAATAACCTAAAGATTTATAAAAACCCTTGATAATTTCAACGTCAGATTTTACATCACTTTTAATATAAGAAGATTTTTCCTTTAATGTAAGAAAATTTAATATCGCCTCTTTATATTTTTCAGTAGGTTCACCCTCAATGATAATAGAATTAATAATTGGATTTTCTGTTAGCGATAAATTTAAAATACCATTTGTAAAACTTACTGAAATTTTAGAAAAAAATTTAGTTTCGTATAATTTTTTAATTATATTATCTATTCCTTCTTGGTTGTAATCCTTGCCTTTTTGAATTTCGCCATAAACAAATATTGTTTCATTTGCTATTCTTTTATTACCTGAAATTTTTACTTCTTTTAATATTTCAGCTTGCACAGCTGTTGACATTAAAATTAAACTAAAAAAAATTATGATTTTTTTAAGTAATTTATTCATATTATCTATTAATAATTTCTAAAGTTTTATTTCTTGCCCATCTATCAATTTTATAAATTTCTTTCATACTAGGTGTCTTTTTTACAGCATATTTATTGAAATCTCTATCCTTAAAAACCCGTTTTAGAGATAGATAGATTCCTTTATAAGGTATTTTTTTTCTAATGAATCTATCTACTAAAATTTCATTGCTGGCATTAAGAATAATTGGGGCAGAGTTTCTATAAATTTTTTCTGTTAAAAGAGTAACAATTGGAAACCTTTTTTTATTAACTTTTTCGAATTTTAAATTTTTAAAGTTCATCAAATAATCATTTTGTTTTCTTTTGAATAATTTTTCAATATTTATTTTATTGTCATAAATAGCATTCGCTATTGGAATTTTCATATCTGTTTCGTGATAAAGAAATTTGCTTTGTCCGTTTTTAAAAAAAACTATTGCGTGTACAAGAGATTGGGGATGTATAATAATATCGTATTTTTTTGGATCAAAAGGAAAAAGTCTATAAGCCTCAATAAGTTCTAAAGTTTTGTTCATAAGATTTGAAGAATCTATCGAAATTTTTTTACCCATTTTCCACTTCGGATGTTTTGAGGCATCTTTAGCACTTATATTTTTAAATTTTTTAAGTGGAATCCTTAAGAAAGGTCCACCTGAAGCAGTTATATAAATTTTTTTAATATCCTCATCTTTATAATTTTTTGTAAGTTGATTTATCGAAAAATGTTCTGAGTCTATTGGAATCATTTCAGTTTTGTTTTTTTTGGAAATATTTCTTAATATATGCCACCCGCAAATAATACTCTCTTTGTTGGCTAGTAAAACTTTTTTGCTATTCTTGGTGAACTGTATCGTTGGTTCTAAACCTGCAATACCTACAATAGAAGAAATTGTTATATCAAACCTTAACTTTGAGGGAACATCTGAAAATTTATTTAAAATTTTAGTTTTCTTTTTTTTATTATTTTTTAAAATTTTTTGATATACGTAAAAATCATTAATAATAAAATATTTTGGTTTGATATTTTTAATTTGATCTTTAATTACTGTATAATTTGAATTAGCTGATAATAATATAATATTAAATTTTTTTTTATTTTTTCTAAAAATTTGTATGGATGTACGACCAATACTTCCGGTGGATCCTAAAATTGCAATCTTTTTTTTTTTCATGGAAATAATTTTAAATTATATAAAATATATGCAAGAATAACTACGAACATTAAACCATCTATTCGATCAAATATTCCTCCATGTCCAGGCAAAAGTTTTCCTGTATCTTTAATTTTTTCTAACCTTTTAAAATATGAAATACAAAGATCACCTAATTGTGCTACTAAAGAAAATAAGATTGCCAATAAATAATATCTAGGTTGATTAAAAATTTCCATGTCGATACCCGTATATATTTTTACAATGCTTGCTAATAAAAAAACACTACCCAACGAAAATATAAAGGAACCTAAAACCCCAGATAAAGTTTTATTGGGACTTATTTTTGAAATTTTTTTCCACTTAAAAATTTTTCCAAAAATATAACCACCAACATCTGAACAAATTGTTAAGATTATTACCCAAATTAATAAAATAAATGAAGAAGCTGTATCTATTCTTAAGTGGTAAATACAAAGTAGAGCTGATACGAGAATTATGTCTAAAATTATAATAGATATTTTTCTTTTAAATACTGAAAATACTTCAAAATTTCCTAAAATTAAAACTGCATATAAAAAAGATAAAGTATAACTACCCCCCATAATTATAAAGAATATAGATATAGGAAAAACGATAATAGATGTTAAAATTCTTTTTTGAAGATTATTCATATTTTACCAAAATTTCTTTTCACCTTTTTATAGTTATTAATAATTTTAGTGTAGTCAGATACAGTAAAATCAGGCCATAACTTATTAATAAAGTAAAGTTCTGAATATGCCAATTGCCATAGCAAAAAATTACTTAACCTTTTTCTGCCACCTGTTCTTATCAAAATATCTGGATCTGGCAAATTATAAGTATAAAGATTTTTTTTTATATTGTTAACCGATATATTTTGATTTTTTCTTTTAATTAATTTTGCTGATTTAACTATTTCATCTTTTGATCCATAATTTATTGCTAAATTAACAAGGATTTTTTTACATTTTTTTGTTTTTTTCATTGAGTCTATCAACCGATATTTAACTTTTTTTGGTAATTTGTTTATATTTCCAATTATATTAATTTTAATATCATTTTTTACTAAATTTTTTATTTCTTTAGTAAAATATTGGTCAACAAGTTTAAACAAAAAACTTATTTCCTTTTGTGGCCTTTGCCAATTTTCAGTTGAGAATGTATAAAATGTTAAAATCGGTATTTTTATTTTAAGTGAAAACTTAACTAATTTTTCTATCACCTTAACGCCATTTAGATGGCCAAAATTCCTTGATTTTCTTTTTTTTTTACCCCACCTGCCATTACCATCCATAATAATAGCAATATGGTTAACCCTATTCATAAAGTAAGAATTTCTTTTTCTTTTTCCGCTAATATTTTCTCTATTAAAGAAATATTATCATCCGTACTTTTCTGAACATCTTTTTCATAATTATTACTTTCGTCTTCACTAATTTTTTTTTCTTTGAGCATGTTCTTAATGTTATCATTGGACTCACGTCTTATATTTCTTATTGAAACTTTACTTTTCTCTCCCAAATTTTTTAAAATTTTTGTTAGTTCTTTTCTTCTTTCCTCGGTTAATTGAGGAATTCTTATTCTTAACATTTGACCATCAACTTGAGGGTTAACTCCTAAATTAGATTTTTTTATTTCTGTATCAACTAAATTAACATTATTTTTATCCCAAACTTGGATAGAAATTGTTCTAGGTTCTGGAACTGTAATTGTTGCAATTTGATTTATTGGCATTTTTTGCCCATAAACATCTACTCTAATTAAATCAAGCATTGCTGGGTTTGCTCTTCCGGTTCTAAGTGAGCTAAGATCTTTTTTAAACGAAGCAATTGTTTTGTTCATTTTATCTAAAACTACACTTTTATCAAAAATTGACATTGGATAATTAAATACCTTCTCCGACTTTAAATCTAACAAAATCTAATATCTTAATATCTCCGTTACTTGAGTGTTTTTTAAGAACCTGATGAACTTTCATTTTTGTATCCATAATCCAAACTTGGTTTAAAAAAGTGTTGTCTGAAATAAATTTTTGTATTTTTCCTTTTGAAATCTTTTCAATCATCTCAGAATTTTTTCCACTATTTTTCAATTCATCTCTTATAATTTCTATTTCTTTATCCAAAATTTCTTTTTGAATACCTTTTTCATCAATAGCTATTGGAGATTGTGCAGCAACATGCATAGCTAATTTATTTCCTAAATCATCGAGGTCTTTAGATGTATTTTTATTTAATTTAACTACCGATATAACTTTGCCTACATTTTTTTCTAATGAATTATGTACATAACTATAATTTAAACCTTCATTATTAAAATATCTTGCTCTTCTTATAGTTATTTTTTCCCCTATTTTTGAAATTAAAGAAATAAGATTTTCTTCAACAGTCTTTTCGTTTTTCATTTTAGATAGCATTAATAATTTTAAATCAGCCTTTTTATCAAAATTTAATTGAGAGATTTCTTTACAAAAAATAATAAAATCTTTATTTTTTGCAACAAAATCTGTTTCACTATTAATTTCTATAGCAGAAATATTTCCTTGATTTTCGTGTAATAAAACTAAACCATCTGCAGCTACTCTGCTCATTTTTTTGGAGGCTTTTGCGATGCCTTTTTTTCTCAAGTATTCAATTGATTTTTCAATATCACCATTATTTTCTGCTATTGCTAATTTACAATCAGAAAATCCTACTCCAGTAATTTCTCGTAATTTTTTAATATTTTCTAAATTTTTTTTGTCTGTCATTGATCAAAAGAATTATTTGATATCTTTTTTTTTAGTGACAATTTTTGATTTTGGATTGATTTTAGCTTTTTTGTCAGTCTGAATTTTGTTTTGCTCTTGTATCGAACTAATATCTTTTTTTACAATATTTTTCTTTGCATCTAATATTGTTTCTTTTAGCAATTCGCAGTAAAGATCAATGGACCTTCTTGCGTCATCATTACCAGGGATAGGATGATTAATTCCTGTTGGATCAGAATTTGAGTCTAATATTGCTACAATTGGAATGTTTAGTTTAATAGCTTCTTTTACAGCCAAAGACTCCATGTTTGTATCAATTATAAAAATCATTTCAGGAACTTTATTCATGGTTGCAATACCTCCTAATGACCTTTTTAATTTATCTCTTTCTTTTCCTAACTTTAAGATTTCCTTTTTCGTAAATCCAATATCTTCTTTTGATAGTTCACTATCAAGTTTCTTTAACCTCTTGATAGAATTTTGAATCGTCTTCCAATTAGTTAACATGCCTCCAAGCCATCTATAATTTACATAAAATTGTTCGGTCTCTGTTGCTATTTTTAAAACAGTTTCCGCAGCTTGTTTTTTAGTTGAAACAATTAATATTTTTCCACCTGAAGAAACACATTTGTGAACCTCTTTCATTGCATTTTTAATCAGAACTACAGTTTGTGTTAAATCGATTATATGGATAGAGTTTTTTTCTCCATATATAAATTGCTTCATTCTTGGATTCCATCTCAAGGTCTTGTGTCCTAGATGTACTCCTGCTTCTAATAATTGTTTTATTGATACGTTTGGTATATTCATATTTTTTCCGGTTAAACCACCACAGCTTTCCTTTCGGACCGGTGGGCATTTGCCCGTTGCTGTGTGCGAAATTAGCTAGTACTTATAATTTATTTAAAAAAAAATCAAGTTATTAAAAGCTTATTTTTTTAACGTATTCTTTATTTTTAATATTATTGAAGGTATTAAAGCTGAATTTTCTCGGATTTTTGAGTGAAAAAATATATATTTTGGAATTTCTTTTAACCCTTATCTGTATCTTGGTTTCACCATTTTCTTTTAAAAGACCTTGAAGTTCTTCTAAGTTAGACTTACCATTTATTTCTATAATAACATTGCCATATGGTTTTTGTATAAAGCTATCTAAGGGTTTAATATCTTTAATATTAATTCGTCTTGAAGAGTTTGTGTTTGAAGAAGTGTCTTTTAATAATGTTAGAATAAACGAGTTTGCTCCTTTTAATTTTTCTCTATTTAAAACTAATAAATCTGAAAATAGAAATAGCTCGAATTCGCTTTTTAAATCTGTAAATTTTATTATTGCAAAAGGTGTACCTTTTATACTTTTTTTCTCTTGTATTGACATTATTGTTCCAGCTACATAACCACTTTGTTTAGAACTGTTCATAAAATCTTTAAATGAAAAAACGTTAAGTTTATCGAAATAATCCTGAAACATTTTAAGGGGGTGATCTGACATATAAAATCCTATAGACTGAAATTCATTTAAAAGTTTCTCGTTTTGAGTCCATGATTTCGCTTTATCAATTCTGAATAAAATATTTTCGTCTTTTGAATTGTTAGAAAATAAACTATTTTGATTACTAGCTTTTTCCTCACAAAAACTTTTGTTAGTTTGTATTAATTTAGGTATTGAGTTCAACAATGAATGTCTATCATTTTCTAAAGCATCAAATGCACCGGCCTTTACTAAACCCTCTAATTGCAGTTTGTTTATATCTTTAGAATTTACGCGAATTACAAAATCATTAATAGATTTGAATGGTCCATTTTTATCTCTCTCTTTAATAACATTAGATATAGCTTCCTTACCAACACTTTTTATTCCTGATAAAGCATAATAAATAAGATTTTTCTCAGATTTAAAACCTGCAAAACATTTATTAATATCAGGTCTTATAATTTCGATATTTAATCTTTTTAATTCTTCAACAAATTCTCTTAATTTATCTGTATTGGATAACTCTGTTGACATAGTCGCTGCAATAAAATCTTCTGGATAATATCTTTTAAGATATGCTGTTTGATACGCAATTAATGCGTATGCTGCTGCATGACTTTTGTTAAAACCATATTCAGCAAATGGTTTGATTTTTTGAAATATGAAAGAAGCAATATCTTTTTTAATGCCATTATTTGTAGCTCCTTTTATAAATTTTTCCTCTTGTTTTTCTAATTCTTTTCTTTTCTTTTTCCCCATAGCTTTTCTTAGTATGTCAGCTTCCCCAGGAGTAAAACCAGCTAAAGTTTGCGCAATTTGCATAACCTGTTCTTGATAAATTATTATTCCATAGGTTGGTTTTAAAATTTTTTCTAAACTTGGGTGAATATAATCAGGTTTCTTCAATCCATTTTTACAATCATTATAAATCGATATATTGTTCATTGGTCCAGGTCTGTACAAAGCAACAAGTGCTATTATGTCTTCAAATTTATTTGGCTTCATTTGTTTTAATGCTGACCTGACTCCTGAGCTTTCAAGCTGAAATAATCCAGTTGTTTCACCAGTTGATAACATTTCAAAAATTTTTTTGTCATCTAAGGGGATTTTACTAATTTCAATATTAATATTTTTATTTTTTAAAATTTGTATTGTTTTATGAATTAAAGTAAGCGTATTAAGTCCGAGTATATCGAATTTAACCAAACCTGCATTTTCTGATGAATGCATATCAAATTGAGTTGATGGCAAAAGTAATTCGGCATCATTATCTTTATAAAGAGGGACCTGTTCAGATAATTTTTCTCCAGCTATAACCACACCAGCTGCGTGTGTAGCTAAATTTCTATTAAGACCTTCTAACTTAAGAGAAAGTTCAATTAATTTTTTAACTTTTGGATTATTTTTTTCTTCTATTTTGAATCTAGGTTCTCTGTCAATTGATTCCTGCAGACTTAAGGGCCTTGAAGGATCAAATGGAATCATTTTACATATTCTGTCAACGTGTCCATATGGAAGGCCGAGCACTCTTCCTATATCCCTTAATGCCATTCTAGCTTTGAGTTTTCCAAAAGTTACAATATGTGCAACACCATTCCGGTATTTAGATTTAAGGTATTGAAAAACCAGATCTCTTTTTTCTTCACAAAAATCTATATCAAAATCAGGCATAGATATTCTGTCGGGATTTAAAAATCTTTCAAAGATCAAACCAAATTCAATTGGATCAAGATCTGTAATGTCCAAACAATATGCAACTAAAGAACCAGCTCCAGAACCTCTTCCGGGACCAACAGGAATATTATTTCTTTTTGCCCATTTAATATAATCAGAAACAATTAAGAAATAACCGGCATAATTCATTTTGTTAATTATATTTAATTCATGTGTCAATCTCTGGTCATATTTTTTTTGAATTTCTGTTTTGTTTTTTGAATTATTTTTTTTAAAAATAAAGTTTTCTAGTCTGTTTTTAAGACCCTTTTTAGATTGAAGCGAAAGTTCCTCATCTTCAGTACGATTATCAGAGATTTTTAAAGATGGTAAAATTGGTGGTGATTTTTTTAATTTAAAGTTAAATCTGTAAGGAAAATTGAAGTTATTTTCTAATGCTTCAGGTATATCTGAATATAATTTTTTTATTTCATTTATATTTTTTAAGTAATGTTGTTTACTATATTTTTTTCTATTTTTTTCATCTACATACGTTTTTTCACCAATACATAAGAGTGCATCGTGTGCTTCGTACATATCTTGATTAATATAAAAAACTTCTTGTGAGGCAATTAGTGGAATATTGTTTTTTTTAGAAAGATTTAATAAAGCATTTTCAATTTCTCTTTCTCCTTCATCATTATGTCTTTGTATTTCAATATAAAATGAGTCTGAAAAGGTGTTTTTTAACTGAACAGCAATGTTTTCCAGTTCCTTAATTTTATTTTTTTTTATTAAATTTGAAAAAAGAGATTCAGATCCACCGTTAAGTATAATAATATCTTCGCAGTTTAGTAAATCTTCAATTGAACAATGAGGCGTCTCATTATTATTTTGTAAAAAACTTTTAGAAGATAACTTAACTAAATAGTTATATCCCAAATTTGTTTTGGCGAAAATTGGTACTTTTCCAATTATTTCGGAATATTTAAAATTTATTTGTGTTCCAATTATTGGTTGGGTTCCTACTTTGCTAATCGTTTCAGAAAACTCTAATGCTCCACAAAGATTAAAGCTGTCACTTAACCCAATTGCAGGGATTTTATTCGCCTTGCAAAAATCTGCTAAATCTTTGATACCGATAGCTCCTTCACAAATAGAATAGTGTGTATGAACTTTGAAATTTATAAAATGATTTTTGCCATTAAGCATTTATTCTTTTTATATTACCATTGCTTAGGCTCAAAGTATAATCTGCTTTTTTAGCTAATTCTCTATTATGAGTTGCAATTAAAATTATTTTATTTTTTTCTTTTAATTTAAGAAAATATGAAAAAACCTCCTGTGAATTTTTATAATCAAGGTTACCTGTTGGTTCATCTGCTAAAATTATTTTTGTTTCAGAAATTAATGCCCTAGCAATTGCAACTCTTTGTTGTTCACCGCCTGATAGTTCTGACGGGAAATGATTTATTCTATGAGCTAAATTTACTTCTTTTAAAAATTTTTCTGCTTTATTTAATGCAAAGCTGTAACTTTTATCTCTAATTATTAATGGAATGGCAACGTTCTCTAATGCAGTAAAATCTGATAATAGATTATTATTTTGAAATATAATAGAAACATAATCTCTGATCATCTGATTTTTTTTATTTTCTGATATGTTTAAAGTTGAGTCACCTAATAAAGATATTTTTCCTTTTGTTGGCTTATCTAATAATGCAAGTAAATGTAAGAAGGTTGATTTTCCAGAACCAGATGGACCAATAAGAGATATTAATTTGCCAGACTCTAAATTCAAATTTATGTCTTTTAGAACCTTTACAACTGAATTTGATGTCACAAATTGTTTACTCAGTTTTTTAATTTCAATCAAAAATTTATTCATACTTAAGTGCTTTAATTGGTTCAATTTTAGTAACTGCTAATGATGGAAATAAAGATGACAACATTGTAACTACAATAGAGAAAATTGAAATTGACAAAATAGATTTTGCGCTTATTTCACTTGGAATTTCATTTAAAAAGTAAACGTCCTCAGGAAAAATTTGTAAATTAAAAGTGAATGATAAAAATTGTCTAATTTCCTCAATATATAAAGAAAATATTATTCCAAAAATTACTCCAACAATTGTAGCTATAAAACCTATTAGAAAACCTGTTAAAAAAAAAGATTTAACAATGGACTTTTTAGATAAACCTAAAGATTTCAAAATTGCAATTTCCTTTGTCTTATTTTTAATAAGAATAGTTAGCCCTGAAATAATATTAAAAGCAGCAACGATAATAATTAAAGTTAGTATTATAAACATCACATTCCTCTCTACTTTTAATGCAGAAAAAAAAGATTTATTTAGATCGGACCAAGAATTAACATAAAAGTTAGAATTTATTTTTTGAATTTCATTTTTATATCTATCGGCATCTAATGGATTTTTTAGAAATATTTCTAAGCTTATATCTTCAAATGTTTTTTCAAAAAAAGACAGTGAGTCAATTAAATTAAAAAAAGCAACATTTTTATCAAATTCGTACAAACCACTACTAAATACTGCTGCAATTTTGTATGAAGATTGTTTTGGTATCGAACCTAAAGGTGTCAATACCGATGTGGAAGACATCAAATTAATTTGATCTCCTACGACAACACCTAATTCAATAGCAAGATGTTTTCCAACAATTATTGTATCTTTTTTAAAATTTGATAAAGAACCATCAATTATATTTTCTTTGAAGAAATCCATCTCTTGAATTTTTTTAGAGTCAAGTCCTCTTATTAAAATACCTTTTGCAGAGTCATTAGTAATTACAACAGACTCACCGCTAAATGTTCGAATAACTTTTATGTCTTTGTATTCTTGTTGAAGTTTTGAATAAAAACTTTCACTGATATTGCTACTATATGGTTTAATTGTTATGTGTGAATTAAAACCTAAAATTTTATCTGTTAATTCTGTTCTAAATCCGTTCATTACTGACATAACAATAATTAAAATTGCTACACCTAACATTATTCCTAGAAATGAAAAAATTGATATAACTTTTAAAAAACCTTCCTTTTTTTTAGGTCTAAGGTTTCTAGTTGTTATTAATTTTTCAATGGTAGTAAACAATTTAATTCTTTAAAATTTTAATAATTTGATTAAGGTTTAACATTTCAGAATTCTTATCTATCTCTTTAAACTCAATATTTTCGTTGGTAGCTTTTGATCCAATAATAATTTGAAAAGGTATTCCCAAAAGATCGTGTTTTTTGAACTTGTTTGAAATATTTTCTTCAACATCATCTAGTAGAACATCTATACCCTTGTTTTTTAATTCATCATAAATTTTTTTGGCTTTATCAAGATTTGAGTTATCATGTTTATTAATCGCTGCTATTATCACAGCATCAAAAGGTGAAATTGACTTTGGCCATTTCATTTTTTCATTTAAGTATTTAGCTTCTATTACAGCGCCCACTAATCTAGATACACCAATTCCATATGATCCCATTTTCACGAAAGTTTTTTTTCCCTCTTTGGAATCAACTGCACATTTCATTGGTTTAGAATATTTATCACCAAAATAAAATATATGCCCTACTTCGATTCCCTTGGTTTGTATCTGATCATTTTTTTTAACATTCTTATCAAAATCTTCTGGTTTAAATTTATCATCTGTAACAGCATAAAATTTTGAAAAATCATTTCTCATTTTCTTTAATGAATCTTCATTATTTCTATATTCATTTATTGGAATATTAAATATTCTCTTATCAGCAAAGATTTTGCTTTCTCCTGTATCTGCTAAAATTACAAACTCATGAGAAAGATCACCACCGATTGGGCCTGTTTCTGCTTTCATAGGTATTGACTTTAAGCCTAGACGTTGAAAAGTTTTTAAATAAGCATAAAACATTTTATTATATGATGTAACTGCTTCATTTTCAGTTAGATCAAATGAGTAAGCATCTTTCATATAAAATTCTCTACATCTCATAACACCAAATCTCGGTCTTAATTCATCTCTGAATTTCCACTGTATGTGATAAAAAATTTGCGGCAATAGTTTGTAAGATTTAACGCTAGATCTAAATATTTCAGTAATCTGCTCTTCATTAGTTGGTCCGTAAAGCATTTCTCTTTTTTGCCTATCTGATATTCTAAGCATTTCTTCACCATAATCGTCATATCTTCCACTTTCTTTCCAAATATCTGCTGATTGAATAGTTGGCATTAACATTTCTTGCGCACCAATGTTGTTTTGCTCTTGTCTTACAATATTTTCTATCTTCTTCATTATTTTAAAACCCATTGGCAACCATGAATAAATACCAGCGGATGACTGTCTTATCATTCCAGTCCTGAGCATTAGTTGATGGGATTTTATTTTAGCTTCAGCTGGTAGATCCTTAGTAATGGGAATAAATAATTTTGATAATAACATTATAATCTGGCTATATTTATATTGGTAAAAGGTTTTTTTCCCGTTTTTTCTTTAATTATTTTTCTACAATTTTGTTTAACTGACTCAATTAAATTTTTCTCCTGGCTTTTGTTTTTCATTGAAAAAGTCCTGCAAGTATTAAATATTTCGTCTTCCATTTCAAAAATAATTTTTTCGTCGAAGCTATTTTCTGGTATACCTTTGTAAGATATTATAGGTTTGTTTAACTTTCCACTATTGTTTAATATAAGCGTAATTTCTAAATATCCATTTTGTGAAAGATTTTTTCTTTCTTTTATTGAGGGGGAATTTTCTCCAACAGGTACATTACCATCAAGATACATTCTGCCGGAAGGTGCCTTATCAATAATCTCGGGGTGTTGACCAGGAAAAATTCTAACAATATCTCCGTCTTCAATTCTTAAAGCATGTGGGATTTGCATTTCTTTCGCAAACTTTATGTGTTCATTCATATGTCTATGTTCTCCATGAACAGGTATAATGCACTCAGGTTTTACCCAATTATACATATCTTTTAAATCTTCCCTGTTAGGATGACCTGAAACATGAACAAAATCTGTTTCCTCAGTTATAAGTTCAACATCTTTTTTAACAATGTCATTATGTAGAGAATAAAGTTTTTTCTCATTGCCAGGAATAATTTTTGATGAGAAAATTACTGTATCACCTTTTTCAATATAAACGTCAGGATGAATATCTTTAATTATTCTTTTCATAGCACCCATAGGTTCACCTTGACTACCCGTACATAAATAAACAATTTTTTCCCTAGGAAATTTTTTTGCATCTCTAGGATCGATAGGATCTTTTATATTTTTTAAATATCCACACTGTCTTGCTGCTTTAAATATTCTATTCATTGAGCGCCCCACTAAAGAAACATTACGACTAATTTTTTCTGCACAATAAAAAACACTTTCCATTCTTGCTACGTTTGAAGCAAAAGATGTAATAACAATGCGTTTTGATTTAAGTGACATTATTTTTAATAAACTTTCCCTTACATCTAATTCTGATCCTGCTCTTCCAGGATTAAAAATATTTGTTGAGTCACATATCATTGCCAAAACTTTGCCTTCACCAATTTCTTTTAATTTTTTTTGATTTATCTTGTCTCCAATTAATGGATTTGGATCAACTTTCCAATCTCCTGTGTGCAGAATATTTCCTGCTGGAGTAGTAATACTTAAACCGTTGGGTTCTAATATTGAATGGGTCAAATTTACAAATTCTATATCAAATGGACCAAGTTTGATTTTGCCGTTTAATTTAACGATTTTGAGATAAGAAGTTATATCGATTTTTTTTTCTTTAAATTTTTCATTGATTAATACTGATGTAAAAGGTGTTGCATAAATTTTACATTTTAAATCTGGCCATATATGAGATATCGCTCCTATATGATCTTCATGCGCGTGAGTTAATACAATTCCCAAAAGATCCTCTTTTTTGTCAATTATAAAACCTGGATCAGGATAAATAAGATCAATACCTGGGACTGAATCATCAGCAAAACTTACTCCAGTATCAACGATTATCCATTTTTGATTTTTGTCACTACCGTAAGCATATAAGTTCATATTGCCGCCTATCTCACCAGAACCTCCTAATGGACAAAAAATTAGTTCCTCTTTACTCATATTAGAAAATATTTATAAATTTGAATAATACCTTGCATAGTTATATCATTTTCGATCTTTGTTTTTTTATTTAAATAATTTTTGAAAATATAAGAATAACCACCAGTTAATATTATTTTAAAATTCATTTTGTTTTTTTTAATTATTTTTTTTATAATATTATTTATTAATCCTTCATAACCCCAAAAAAAACCAGAAGCTAAAGCTTCTTTTGTATTTTTACCATAGTTTTTTGGATATTTATCCAGTTTAAACATTGGTAAAAGTGCTGTGGATTTAAATAGATTGTGAATTGAAAGCTTTATACCAGGTGCAATAACACCGCCATCATATATTGCATTTCGTTTAATAACATCAAATGTAGTGGCAGTTCCAAAATCTATAATAATACAATTTGTTTTAAATTTATGATACGCGCCTATAGAATTGGCTATACGGTCAGACCCAAGTTGAGAATATTTTTTTAGTTTAAATTTCATAATTTTTTTTAATTTGAATTTTTTTATTTCGTAAACTTTGAATTGATTTCTTTTGAATATTTTTGATATTTTTTCATAAACATTTGGTACAACGCTAGAAAAAAGAATAGTTTTATTTGTTTTGTTATTTACTATTTTTTTAATAACTAATTTAAAATCTTTTTCTAAATTAATATCTGTTGTATTAAATAGGAATGTTTTAACTATTTTAAAATTTTTGTCTACTTTGCATAATTTTATGTTAGTATTGCCTATATCTCCAATAACATAATTCATATTTTTAATAATCTCTTGTTATATTTGTGGTTTTTAAAAATAGTTTCATATTTTATTTTTAGTTCATTTAAAATATCAATATTATTAATTAATATGCCTGACGTTTCCTGAAGAGATATACTTTTGAAAGATTTGTTTCTTGGAGAATAAAGTGTGTTTATACCTATCCCTATTATTAAAAAAAATTTTTTTTCAAATTTTATTATTTCTTGTAAAATTCCACAAACTTTCATATTTTTTATAAGTAGATCATTTGGCCATTTAATTCTTATCTTGTGTTTAGAATATCGACTTAATATTTTTTTTACAATTAAAGGATTAATTAATGAAAATTCTTTAAAATTAGGCATACTTTTTTTAAGTTCAAAAAAAATACTAACAAAAAGGTTACCTTTGTAGGAAATCCATTTTTTACCCATTGTGCCTCTTCCCTTTGTTTGAAAATTTGAAACTATAATACCTTTATAATTTGTTTTAGACCTAATTATTTTTATTGCCTGATCATTTGTGCTTCTTACACAATTAAATTTAATTAATTTTAATATCATTAATAAATTCTAATACTTGAAACAATTTCATTTAAAATTGAGGGATACAGAAAAAAAGAAACTAATAAAACACAACTTAATATTATTGACCCATAAATTTTATAATCATTAAATTTTTCAAAAGGTTTTCTTGTCTCGTCAAAATACATAATTTTTATAATTCTTAAATAATAAAAAGCTGAAACAACTGTTGTAACTAAACCTACTATAGCTAATGTATACATTTCACTCTCAATAACAGCCATAAAAATATAGAATTTAGCAAAAAATCCAGCTAATGGAGGTATGCCAGCTAGAGAAAATAAAATTATTAATAGACCGAGTGACATTAAAGGATGATTTTTTGAAATTCCCGATAGTTCTTCGATTTCTTCGACATACTTACCTCCTCTTTTCATTAAAAGAATACAACCAAAAGCACCGATGTTCATTACTACATAAATTGAAATATAGACCAACGTACTTTTAAATCCATTTTCTGTTCCTGCTGCAATTCCTGCAATTGCATAACCTATATGTCCAATTGAGCTATAAGCCATAAGTCTTTTTATATTTGATTGAGACATTGCGGCTACAGCACCCAAAATCATTGAGGCAATTGACATAAAAACTAAAATATATTGCCATTCACTTAAAAGACCTCGAAACGGTAAATACATAAATTTTATAAATATCGCTATACCTGCTACTTTAGGCACAACAGAAAAAAAGCTAGTTACAGATGTTGGTGACCCTTGATAAACATCAGGAGTCCACATATGAAACGGAACTGCAGATATCTTAAATGAAAGACCCACAAGTATAAAAACCATTCCAAAAATTGTACCTGCATTGAAGTCTTTGCTTAAAATTGATATTTGTTCAAAATTAGTTGAGCCAGAAAAACCATATATTAATGAACAGCCATACAAAAGAAGACCCGAAGAAAGTGCACTTAAAACAAAGTATTTAATACCAGCTTCAGAAGATTTTATATTATCTCTATCTATAGATGCTAAAATATAGAGCCCTAAAGATTGTAATTCTAATCCCAAATAGAACAAAATTAAATCATTAGAACTGACCATAATAAACATGCCTAAAATAGATAAAAGAACAATAATTGGATACTCGAATTTATTATTTTTTATATCTATTAGATATTTTTTTGATATTAATAGAACAAAAAAAGCAGATGTTAAAATTAATACCTTTGAATATAAGGAGAATTTATCAATAACAAAACTTTCATTGAAAATTTTTGTAGGCATAAAATCTCCACTTAAAATTATTAATAGAATTAAAAAAATCACAAATAATGAAATTCTATAAATAATTTCAAAACTATTTTTTAGAAAAACTCCAATCATTAAAAGTGAAAATATAGAAATTATTAAAAAAATTTCAGGTATTAAAAATTTTAAAATTATCATATTTTATTTTAAAGTTATTCTTTTGCCTGTTTCCAGGTTGTAATTATTAATTAAGTTTTCTACTGAAACTTTCATGGTTTCAATAAGTGGATCGGGATAAAATCCAAAAAATAATACTGCTACACATAAAATGATAAGTATTGATCCCTCTGAAAAATTAACATCTTTAATATTTTTAAGCTGAATATTTTCTAATTTACCAAAAACTACTCTTTTATAAAGCCAAAGGATATATGCCGCTGCAAAAATAACTCCTAAACTTGCAAGAATAGCTACTAAGAAATTTACTTTGAAGGTGCCAACAAGAACTAAAAATTCTCCAACAAATCCGCTGGTACCGGGCAATCCTAATGTGGCTAATGCAAAAACCATAAAAAGAAAAGAATATTTAGGTAAAATATGTACAATCCCTCCGTATGATTTTATCAATCTTGAGTGTGTTCGATCATAAAGGACACCAACACATAAAAATAGTGCCGCAGAAATTAATCCATGACTAAACATTTGTAATATACTTCCTTCGATTCCTTGTTTGTTAAAAGTAAAAATTCCAATCGTAACAAAACCCATATGGGCCACAGAAGAATAGGCAATTAGTTTTTTCATATCATCTTGCATTAATGCTACAAGTGACGTGTAAATTATTGCGATAACGCTTAAACCAAAAATTAGTGGTGTAAAATACTCTGATGCAAATGGAAACATCCCAACTGAAAATCTTAGAAACCCATACCCGGCCATTTTTAATAAAATAGCTGCTAATACTACTGATCCAGGAGTAGGAGCCTCAACGTGTGCATCGGGTAACCAAGTATGAACTGGCCACATAGGTAGTTTCACTGCAAAAGAACTAAAAAATGCTAACCATAATAAATACTGGAATTGTTGAGGAATTTTAATTTCATAAATTTGAGTAACATCAGTTGTGCCGGTAATCCAATATATTGCAATAATTGCAACAAGCATAAGGACTGATCCCAAAAGAGTGAACAAGAAAAATTTAAAAGCAGAATATACTTTTCTGGGCCCACCCCAAATACCAATGATTAAAAACATTGGAATTAAACCAGCTTCAAAGAAAAGATAAAAAACTACTAGATCCAAAGAGCAAAATACACCAATCATGAAAGTTTCTAGAACTAAAAGAGCAATTAGAAACTCTTTGAGTCTTAATTTAACACTGTTAATACATGAAATAATACAGATAGGTGTTATGAAAGCAGTTAAAAGAATAAATAATATCGAAATACCATCTATTCCAAACTTAAATTTTATAAAACCACTTATCCAACTTATTTCTTCAACAAATTGGAAATCAGAAGTTTGATTGTCAAATGAATACCACAAAAACAAGGTTATTAAAAAATTAACAAAGGTAGTGAAAATAGAAATATAGATTGCACTATTATTTATCTCACCTTTCTCACTTCTTGTTAAAAATACAAAAAAAGCACCTACTAAAGGTAAAAAAGTTATTGAAGATAATATTGGAAAATTCATTTATAAAAAATAAAAATAGTTAATAATAAAGAAAGTCCTATTAGCATAACAAAAGCATAATCGTATATGTAACCACTTTGAAATTTTGTTGTTTTTTTTGAAATAGTTTTAACAATTTTTGAAACGCCATCAGGACCAAATCTATCAATGGTTTTAATATCACCAGATTTCCAGAAAAAAGATCCCATTGATTTTAATGGTTTTACAAAAATTAAATCATATAATTCGTCAAAATACCATTTGTTTAATAAGAAGTTATATAACTTTTCATTTCTGCTTTTAATTTTTTCTAATAATTTATTATCTTTAATATATAAATAATAAGATAAGGGAATTGACAAACAAACTAACACTGGAGTTATAACTAAAATCCACAAAGGAATATCTGAGTGATTAAAAATATTTAGCAATAATATTGAGTCTTTCCAAAAATCAATATAATTATGTCCGATTAAAAAATTTTTAAATAAAACACCTGAAAAAATGGAGCCTAGAACTAAAACAGCTAATGGAAAAATTATAATCAAACCTGAGTCATGTACTTCTGACTTTGATAAATTTTTGTTATTATATTTTCCATGAAAAGTTTTAAAAATTAATCTCCAAGAATAAATTGCTGTTAAAAAAGCTGTAACGATTCCTGTTGCTGCCGCTAAATAACCGATATTTGATCCATTTAAATAAGCAAACTCTATTATGGCATCTTTTGAATAATATCCTGATAGAAAAGGAAAACCTGTGAGGGCTAATGTACCTACAATCATTGAGATCCACGTAAATGGCATTTTTCTCCATATGCCTCCCATGTTTCTTATATCTTGTTCTTCTTTGAGAGAATGAATTACGGAACCAGATCCTAAAAATAATAAGGCTTTAAAAAAAGCATGTGTGAATAAATGAAATATTGCTACATGATAAGCTCCCACTCCAGCTGCAAAAAACATATAACCCAGCTGACTACAGGTTGAATATGCAATTATTCTTTTGATATCATTTTGAACTATTGCCACTGATGCAGCGAAGAAAGCAGTTAACATTCCAATAACTGTTACAAAAACTAAAGCTGTTTCAGAATATTCAAATAAAGGAGAACATCTTACAACTAAAAATACTCCAGCTGTTACCATTGTTGCAGCATGAATTAGAGCCGAAACAGGTGTGGGACCTTCCATAGCATCGGGTAACCAAGTGTGTAGGAAAAATTGTGCTGATTTCCCCATCGCCCCGATAAATAAAAATAAGCAGATCAATGTAATTAAATTGAAATTAAATCCTAAAAAATTTATTTCCTTCTGAGAAAGTTCAGGAACCATTTGAAAAACTTCTTGATAATTTACTGTTCCAAAAAACATAAAGATAAGAAATATTCCTATAGCAAACCCAAAATCTCCAACTCTATTTACCAAAAATGCTTTTATTGCAGCTTTATTTGCCGAGTCTTTTTTGTACCAAAATCCGATTAAAAGATAAGAACATAAACCAACTCCTTCCCACCCAAAAAATAATTGTAAAAAATTATCTGATACAACTAATGCAATCATGGAAAAGGTAAATAAGGACAAATAAGACATGAATCTTGGTTTGTCAGGATCGTGTTTCATGTAACCAATCGAGTAAATATGTACTAATGCCGAAACAACAGAAACCACAACCAACATTATTGAAGTTAAAGGGTCTATATTAATTGACCAATTAACTACAAAATTTCCTGAGGCTATCCATTGATAAATTAAATAGTTTCCGTATTTTTCGTAAAAAATTCCATTGTAAAATAATAAAATTGATAAAACTGCAGTTAAACAAACTAAAAATGTCGTTATTAATTGAGAAAAAAAGTCATTTATGTATTTTGCTAAATATCCAATAATTGATCCAATTAATGGTAAAAATAAAATTGCGTATTCCATCTAACCTTTCATTTCATCAATTTCTTCAACCCTTATTGATCCTTTGTTTCTGTAATAAGTAACAATAATTGCTAAACCTATAGCGGCCTCTGCAGCTGCGACAGTCAATATTAGCATTGTAAATATTTGCCCCGTTATATCCTGAAGATATATAGAAAATGAAACAAGGTTTATATTTACTGCTAATAGTATTAGTTCAATTGACATCAATATCACAATTACATTTTTTCTATTTAAAAAAATTCCTAGTGTTCCCAATGAAAAAATAACTGCGCCAAGAGTAAGATAATGTCCAAGACCAATTTCAATCATCTATTTTGACTCCCTTATCAAATTCAACATCAATCGCTTCTACGGAATCCTCACGTTCTCTTGAAACTTGTTCAAAATAATCTTGTTTTTTAACCCCTTCTCTTTTTCTGTAGGTTAAAACTATAGCTCCTATCATAGAAAGAAGTAATATTATTCCTGAAACTTGAAATAAATGAATGTATTCAGTGTACATAACATTTCCAATTAGATGAGTGTTTGAGAAATCTTTATCAAAAGATAAAAATTTTGTTTCTGAGAAAGTATTTCTATATTTCCATCCACCAACTATAACTACAAGTTCCAATAAAATTACTAATCCAACTATTAAACCTGTGGGGATATGACTCGTTTTTTTTGAACCTCTGAACCAAGAAAGTTTTTGCTCTGTCACATTCATTAACATAACAATAAATAAAAATAGAACAGCAACGGCACCCACATAGACGATTAACATCATCATTCCTAAAAATTCAGCACCTATCATTATAAAAAGACAAGCAATTGAAACAAAATCTAATATTAAAAAAAATACTGCGTGTACTGTATTTCTTGAAACTATAACAAAAATTGCAGAAATAATTGCAATTATAGAAAAAAAATAAAAAAATAATGCATGTGCAATCATTTTTGTTTTACCTGTAAGGTTTATCTAATTTTATATTTTCAGCTAAAACGGACTCCCATCTATCTCCGTTTTCCAATAATTTTTCTTTGTTGTAATAAAGTTCTTCTCGAGTTTCTGTTGAAAACTCGAAATTAGGTCCTTGAACAATTGCATCCACCGGGCAAGACTCCTCACAAAGTCCACAATAAATGCACTTAAGCATATCAATATCGTATCTTGTGGTTTTTCTGCTGCCATCTGGTCTTTCTTCATTTTCAATTGTTATTGCTTGGGCCGGACATACAGCTTCGCATAATTTACAGGCGATACATCTTTCTTCTCCATTTGGATATCTACGTAAAGCATGCTCCCCTCTAAATCTTGGACTTATTTTTCCTTTTTCAAAAGGGTAATTAATAGTTTTCTTTTTTTTAAATATTTCTTTTAGAGCAATTGTTATTGCTTTCACAAATTCAGATAAAAATATTATTTTAAAAAATCTATTTAATTTCATTTAAATTATCATTTAGGTAACAAATCAAAATAAACTAAAAAACTTGCTGTAAAAACCACATATAATAAGGAGAAAGGTAAAAATACTTTCCATCCCAATCTCATTAATTGATCATATCTATATCTTGGTACAATTGCTTTAATGATTGCAAACATAAAAAATAATAATAGTATTTTAAATATCATCCAAAAAATTCCTGGAATAATATTAAAGGGATAAATATCAACTGGCGATAACCATCCACCAAGAAAGAGAATTGATCCTAAAGCACATAATAATAAAATATTTGCATATTCACCCAACCAAAACATAGCGTACATCATCCCTGAGTATTCTGTTTGATAACCAGCAACAAGCTCTGCCTCTGCTTCTGGTAAATCAAATGGAGGGCGATTAGTCTCTGCTAAAGCCGAAATAAAAAAAATTACGAACATTGGAAATAATGGAACAACAAACCAAAGATTTTTTTGAGCCAGGACTATATCTTTTAGATTAAGTGAACCAACACATAACAAAACATTAATAATTATAATTCCTATTGAAACTTCATAGGAAACCATTTGTGCTGCAGATCTAATTGCTCCTAAAAATGGATATTTTGAGTTTGATGCCCAACCACCCATTATAATTCCGTAAACACCCAAAGATGAAATAGCAAAAATATATAATATTCCAACGTTAATATCTGAGATTAATAATTTCTCACTTAAAGGTATGACTGCCCAAGCAGATAGAGCTAAAGTCATTGTAACTATAGGTGCTAATATAAAAACAACTTTATTTGCACTAGCGGGAATTATAATTTCTTTAAAAACATATTTTAATGCATCTGCTAAAGTTTGAAACAAACCGAAAGGACCTACAACATTCGGGCCTTTTCTTCTTTGAACAAAACCCCAAACGCGCCTATCAAACCAAACAATTAAAGCAACTGAGACTAATATTGGCACGAGCAATAAAAGAATCTTATAAGTTTCCTGATAAAATATGCTAATTAATTCCATTATTAACTTCCTGTTTTTCTTTGTAAGTTTTCATTTCTTGCAACTCTACAATCACTCATAGTTTTAGAAGATCTTGCAATAGAATTACTAAAATAATAGTCAATTTTTCTTATAGTTATAGGTTCGTCAATAAAGTTGGTAGACACAAAATTTAAATTAGTTGTGCTTGTTTTGGGCAGAATATTGAAATCAGAGTTATTTTTTACTTTTTTTAAAGTATCTATTCTTAGCTCGTTAAAATTTTTAAAAATTTCGTTATTTTTTATTTGTCTTAAAATTAAATTAAAAATCTTCCAATCTTCTTTGGAGTCTCCGGGTGGGTAAGATGCCTTTACTGACTTTTGTAATCTTCCTTCTAAATTTATAAAAAGGCCGTTTTGCTCAGTAAATGCGGGGCTGGGTAAAATTATATCTGCTATTTGAGCAATTCTATCTCCATGGCTACCTTGATAAATAATAAATTCGTTTTTTTTCGTAAATTCTAAATTATCGGAACCAACTAAATATAATAAATTAAAATCGTTATTATTTAATTTGTCAAAAAAATCAAATTTATTATTTTTGTTTAAAAAGCTTAAATCAATTGCACCAACAGATGATGCATTTTGTATTAAAATATTAAGAGCATTCCATTTATCAGTAATTAAATTATTATCTGATAAAAATTTTTTAATACTTTCAAAAATAAATTTTCCTGATTTTTGTTCTAAAGCAGATTCGCCAATAATTACCATTGGTTTTTTTGATTTAAGAAAAATTTTACTTACTTCACTCTCTTTGTTTATAAACTTATTTATATCAGATGTACTATTTCCGACTATTTTATATTCATAAGTTAAATCACCTGGGTCACCAAATGAAAATATTGGAATTTTTTTAGCTACGTAAGTTTTTCTAATTCTGGCATTTACCATTGTTGCTTCGTGTCTAGGATTTGTACCAATTAGAACTATGCAGTCTGCATCCTCAATTCCATTTATAGATGAGTTAAAAATATAGTTAATTTTGTTCTCAGAATTTATATAAAATGGTTTTTCTCTAAAATCATAATTGGTAACTCCAATTATTTCTAAAAAATTTTTAAATGCATTTATAGTTTCTAGACTTTGTAAATCTCCAATATGAGCACCTATAGAATTGTTTTCTGTCTCTTTTATTTTGGAAGAAATTATATTAATTACTTCGTCCCAATTGCTCTCCACTAATTTGTTGTTTTCTTTTTTATAAGGCTTATCCAATCTTTGTTTTAATAATCCGTCGCATGCATATCTTGTTTTGTCTGAAATCCATTCTTCATTAATATTATTGTTTAATCTTGGTAAAATTCTTTTAACTTCCCAACCGTAAGTATCAATTCTGATATTAGATCCAACTGCATCCATCACATCAATTGTTTCAGTTTTTTTTAATTCCCATGGTCTAGCTTCAAAAGCATATGGTTTTGACGTTAATGCACCTACGGGACAAAGATCTATTACATTAGCGGAAAGTTCTGACTCCATTGATTTTTCTAAATAAGTTGTTATTTCCATATTCTCTCCACGGCCGATTGCTCCAATCTCAGTAACGCCCCCAATTTCAGTCGCAAACCTAACGCATCTTGTACAATGTATGCATCTTGTCATTATAGTTTTAATTAATGGCCCCATATATTTGTCTTTTACTTCTCTCTTATTTTCTTTGAATCTAGATTTATCAAAACCATAATAAAGAGATTGGTCCTGCAAATCACATTCACCTCCTTGATCACAAACTGGACAATCTAATGGATGATTGGCTAATAAAAATTCCATCACTCCTTTTCTTGCTTTTTCAACAAGGGCGGTGTTTGTTTTTATATTCATACCTTCTGTTGCTGGCATAGCACATGAGGCTATAGGTTTTGGAGATTTCTCCATTTCAACTAAACACATTCTGCAATTTCCAGCAATTGATAAACGTTCGTGATAGCAAAACCTTGGAATTTCGGCACCAGCAAGCTCACAAGCTTGTAAAACGGTCATTCCATCTTCAAATTCTATCTCCTTATCATTTATAATTATTTTAGGCATATTTATTTTTCTAATAGGTGTTGATCTACTAAGTAAGGTATATTTCTTTTTTTTCTTAAAACGGGTTCAGAGTAACATCTTTTATCAATTTCTTTTCTAAAGTGTCTTAAAAGACCTTGTACTGGCCATGCTGATCCTTCACCAAATGCACAGATTGTATGACCTTCAATTTGTTTTGTAACATCTGAGAGTAAATCAATATCTTTAAAAGTTGCTTCTCCTTTTGCAGCTCTTTCAAGAATCCTCCACATCCAACCGGATCCTTCTCTACATGGTGTACATTGTCCGCAGCTTTCATGTTTATAAAATTTTGCAATTCTGGCCATACATTTTACAATATCCTGGTCCTTATCAATCACTACCACTCCAGCTGTTCCCAAACCGCTCTTAGCAGCAATTAAAGAGTCAAAATCCATTTTTATTGTCTCACATATTTCTTTTGGAATAAGGGGCATTGAAGAACCTCCTGGAATAACTGCTTGTAAATTTTTCCAGCCGCCGGTTACGCCTCCTGCATGTTTTTCTATTAATTCTTTCAATGGTATTCCCATTTCTTCTTCAACATTGCATGGATTATTAACATTACCAGAAATACAGAATATTTTTGTACCTGTATTTTTTGGTCTTCCAATAGATGCAAACCATTTTCCACCTTTTCTTAAAATTGTAGGAACAACTGCGATAGTTTCAACGTTATTTACAATTGTTGGACAACCATACAATCCAACTAAAGCAGGAAATGGAGGTTTTAATCTTGGTTGCCCTTTATTGCCCTCTAGACTTTCTAGCAGCGCTGTTTCTTCACCACAGATATAAGCCCCAGCACCAAAATGAATATGTATATCTAGGTCCCAACCAGTATCGCACGCATTTTTACCAATAAAATTTTTTTTATAAGCTTCGTCTATTGCTGCTTGAAGTCTTACTCCCTCATTAAAATATTCACCACGAATATATATGTAGCAAGTATGTGCGTTGACAGCGTAGGAAGTGATTAAACAACCCTCAATTAATTTTTGTGGTTCAAATCTCATGATGTCTCTGTCTTTACATGTACCAGGCTCAGACTCATCGGCATTAATAATTAAGTAATGTGGTCGTGATCCAACTTTTTTTGGAGCAAACGACCATTTAACGCCTGTAGGAAAACCTG